>Ga0302245_1001570_pt1 | contig 14864 bp, 13 predicted proteins | sample AAG_UR_Thr_MG_FD_193512 | JGI IMG/M metagenome (GOLD analysis project Ga0302245, IMG submission 193512) | Enriched activated sludge microbial communities from anaerobic digester in WTTP, New Holstein, Wisconsin, United States - AAG_UR_Thr | ecosystem: Engineered > Bioreactor > Anaerobic >... | reverse complement strand
GTATCCATTCCGCAATGGGAATAAGAGAGGCTCTCATATCACATTGGGCAGATGGCAGGTACTCACCGGATGAAAGCAATTCCATACTTCTTGAATCCCTTTCGGGACGTGAAAACTGGCATGGAATAATCACTGCCTTACCATTAACGGCTGGAGATTCGGGAAACGGGTTAAACAGAAAGCTTTTCGGAAGTAAAAAGGTTGCGGGAGCGAGGATATACCCTGCAACCTTCAGGCACAGCCCTTCCTGCTGGTGCATAGGTCCCTTATGCGAGATACTCTCTGAGAGGAAAATGCCACTCTTCATATTTCATACGGAGGCTTCATTTGATGATTTGCACAACATTGCGGTCAATTTTCCGGCATTGAAAATAATCGTTGAGACCCAGCCAAAGAAGATCATATACCACTCGAGATCTCTTCTGCCTCTTATGAAAAAATGCCGGAACATTCTTGCCGACATTTCCAACCTTACGGCTCCCGGCCTTCTTGAATTATTCGTTGAAAACATAGGCTGCGGCAGATTAATATTCAGTTCCTTCCTGCCGGCAAACGATCCATTGGTACCGGCCGGGATTCTGATTGGCAGCCGAATCGGACAAAAGGAAAAGGTGAGTATCGCGGGAGACAACATGAGAAGAATCCTTGAAGGGATAAAGAAATGAAGAATATAATCATCGCAGACGGCCACATGCACCTCGGAAGCGATCCTTTAATTCTCAATACAGGGGGAGATCTCTCCGGCTTTCTTGAAAAGATGGATTCCCTATCTATAGGTATTGCCTATTCTTCGCACTATTGCTGGCTTCTTTCAAGGTTCAAAGACGGATTTGAAATGTCATTGAAAGCATATGAGGAATCGGAGGGCAGAATACATTTTCTCGGGGTTTACGATCCGGGAAAAGGTAAGGAATCTCTCAGGTACCTTGAATCAGCCCTAAAAAGCCCGGGTTTTGCCGGCATCAAGATCCACCCGAGCTTCCATTCAACCTTTGCAGACGATCCATCATACCTGCCTGCATGGGATTTCGCCCGAAAATATAAAAAGACGATACTCTCACATACCTGGAGCCTGACAGAAAATCCCGTTCAGAAATTTTCCATCCCCCGACTTTTCGAAAAAAATATCAATGATTACGGGGACGTAAATATCATCCTGGGACATGCAGGGGGTCGCAGGAACGGGCGGTTGCAGGCCATAGATCTCGCGGCAAGCCATTCCAACGTCTACCTGGATATTGCCGGAGACATCTTCTGCCCGGGGCTCATCGGGAAGCTGGTGGAAAAACCCGGAGCTGAAAAAATCATTTTCGGGTCTGACTGGCCATGGTTTGATCCCATGTGTTACCTTCCAAGGATATTCCTTGCGCCAATATCCATGAAACAAAAAGAAATGATACTCTGCGGAAATGCCATGGCTCTTTTCGGCCCGCATATTCACCCGGAGGAAAATAATGATAAGATATCCAAGGATAGGTAGCGGTTTTTCGCCTTTTTCCCCATGTTATGAAAGGTTTGTAACAGAGGGTTACCGGGATAGAATGGATCTGATGCAACAGGTTGAGATGGCAGGAAAGGTGAAGGGCCTTACCGGCATAGCTCTCGATTACCCCTGCCAGTTCACAAGGAAAGACCTGCCGGCCATCCTTGATGCTTGCAGGAAACAGAATCAGCAGGTATGCACCGTTGAAGCCGGGATATATCCCGACAGAAAGTGGAAAGAAGGAAGCATATCCTCTCCCGACCATGGAGTCAGAAAGGATGCCCTGCATATCTGCATGGAAACCCTCGACGTGGCTGCCGAAGCAGGAGCCTCCAGCATCCTCCTGTGGCCGGGACAGGATGGTTTTGACTATCCTTTCCAGGCGGATTACGGGAAAGCATGGAGACTTCTCATTGACGGTATCATAGAGATTGCCAGCCACAGGCGTGATATCAGGATTGGAATAGAATACAAGCCTAAGGAACCTCGCACTAACCTTTTTGTGAGGAACGCAGGGACCCTGCTTTATCTCTTGAAAACCGTCAACATGGATAATGTCGGAGGCGTAATCGATTTCGGACACAGTCTCGTTGCAGGCGAAAACCCGGCTGAAGCTGCAGTCCTGTTTGCAGGGGAAGGAAAGCTTTTCGAGGTCCACCTGAACGACAATTACAGGGATTACGACCACGATATGATGGTAGGCAGTGTAAATTTCTGGGAAACGGTTGAGTTCTTCTACTGGCTTGATAAACTTGGATTTGACGGATGGTTTCTCATGGATGTATTCCCGTACAGGGAAGACGGGCTTAAGGCGCTCCAGAGATCTGTGAATAATACTTTTGCATTGATGGACATAGCATCCGAACTGAAATGTTCCGGCCTTGAGAAATTCCTTGAGAAGAGGGATGCCATCGGATCGTCTTCTATATTGTGGAAGAATATCTTAAAAGAAAGGGGACAAGGGGAACTTAAATGAATATCAGGAGGATCCTCAATGCCATTGCCTGTTTCATTCTGCTTCCTTCCCTTCTCCATGGTCTCGAATACGTTACAAGGCATGGTGTTGCAGCAGGAACGTTTATCAATATAACCGTTGAAAAAAAAGAAGGATCTTCCCTTATTCTCGACGAGGCATTCACGAGAATCAAGGTCATGGAGCGTCTTTTTTCCGTTTATGACCGGAATAGCGAAATAAGCATTCTCAACAGGAAAGGGAAACACGAAGTTTCAGACGAAATGATAAGGGTGCTGGAAAAGTCTGTCAGCATAAGCGTTATCACAAAAGGAGCTTTTGACGTAACATGCAAGCCTCTCATCGATCTGTACAGGAAAGCAGAAAAAAGAGATGTCGAACCTTCTGAACAGGAGATATCAGGCGCGTTGAAAAACGTCGGATGGAAAAAGATCAGGATCAATGGAAACATGGTGCGGCTTCAGAAAGGAATGGAAATCGACCTCGGGGCGATTGCAAAGGGTTATATCGTTGACAGGACCGCAGAATTCTTGAAAGGAAAAGGCATAAAAAACGCCCTTATTGATGCGGGGGGGGACATTTACGCCTATGGGATTAACCCTCATGGCCGCAAATGGCAGATAGGAATAAGGAATCCTTTCAGAAAAAATTCATTCATAAAAAGAATAGGAATTTCAGACAGGGGCGTGGCCACTTCCGGTGATTATGAAAGATTTTATACCATAAAGAAGAAGAAATACGGACATATAGTAAATCCTTCAACAGGAAAAAGCGTACAGGATTATCCGGCCGGGGTTACGGTTATTGCCCCGGATTGTACCACGGCAGACGCCCTTGCCACCGCATTCTTTGTGATGGGACCAGGGCCGGCAGTCAGGCTGGCAGACAAAATGAACGGAATCGGGGTACTGATAATCGACAGGGGGGGCAAAACGTACATGAATTCCGGCTTTTCAAATCTTTGCCTTCCATAGGTCCTCGTATGTTTCCCTCTTCCTGATGATCTCCGAATCCTTCCCGTCTACAAGAATCTCGCATGGTCTGGGCCTGCTGTTATAGTTGGATGACATGCTGAAAGAGTATGCTCCCGCGTTTGCTGCAACGAGAAGATCCCCTTTCTTTATGTCGGCCGGTACGCTTATATCCTTGCCGAGATAGTCTCCCGTTTCGCATACGGGTCCCACTACGTCGGCCTTTATGTAAGGAGTTGCCGCCGAAGGTTCTACCACGGGAAGTATTGTATGGTGGCTTCCGTACAGCGCAGGCCGTATGAGATCGTTCATTGCAGCATCCACTATCAGGAAGGTCTTCTCTCCCCTTCTTTTGACGTATAACACCCTTGTGAGCAGAACTGCCGTATTCCCCACGATAAACCTGCCGGGTTCGAGAATCAGCTTCTCTATGCCCATTGATTTCACAACGGATGAAATGCTTTTCCCGAAATCAGATATGTCAATTACTTTGTCCCTGACACTGTATGGAATACCGAAGCCGCCTCCCAGGTCTATAATCCGGGGATTAAATTTTATTTTTCTGTTGAATTCTTCAACCTTTTCCATTGCTTTCAGGTAAGGTTCAACCTCCTTGATCTGGGAACCGAGATGAAGATGGAAACCCTCTATCGATGCATACTTGTACCTGCCGCTGTGGCCGATAATCTCTTCAGCTTTCACTGTATCGATACCGAATTTCGTCTCTTTCCTGGATGTCTTTACGTAATGATGAGTGTCAAGATCAATATCGAGGTTCAGCCTGAGATTGCAAATGACTTTTCTTCCGTATTTCCTGCCGTATTTCTCCAGGGAAGAAAGCTCCTCCTCGTTTTCCACGTTAAAGCAGTATATGTCTCTGCTTACGCCGAACTCTATCTCCTCGTCCTTTTTACCCACACCGGCAAATACTATCTTGCCTGGAGGGAAACCCGCAATAAGGGCTCCCCTGAGTTCTCCACCGGAAACAACATCTGCTCCCAGTTCTTCCTTTCTCATGATTTTTAAAAGCTCGAGATTTGAATTGGCCTTTACGGAATAGCATATCATGGTATCAACCTGTTCAAAGGCTGACTTTATCCTGGAAACCTGGGATAAGAGATAATTCCTGCTATATATGTATGAAGGGGTATCGTGTGCCATGGCAAGCTCCTGCATGCCGGTATCCTCAACATGAAGAGATCCCTTCCTGTAGCTGAAAAAACCTTCAAATATCACACCGAGATTCTTTTCTTCCATCTGTCTATTTCCTTTCTCACCAGCCGGGGTGAAGTGCCTCCGTGGGAGATTCTTGATTTTACGGAGCTTTCAAGGTTGAGAATGTCCTTTATGTCACCGGAAAATTCAGGTGAAAAATCTTTCCATTGATCAAGACTGAACTCCTTCATGGGAACTCCGTTTTCAAGACAGTGCCTGACTATCCTTCCGCATACCGCATGGGCCTGCCTGAACGGAACCTTTTTCCTTACAAGGTATTCAGCTATGTCGGTCATTAGTGAAAATTCAGTCACGGAACCGAGAAGCCTTTCCTTTTTGAAACGTATGCCCGCAACGAGATCCGAAAGTATGCCGAGAGAAAAGAGTGTGTCGCCAAAAGCCGTGAAGGCATGCCTCTTGTCCTCCTGCAAGTCCCTGTTATATGAAAGAGGGAGTCCTTTCTGGAGAGTCAGAATGGCAGTAAGCGCCCCTATGCTTGAAGCCGCCCTGCCCCTGATCAGTTCAAGCACGTCGGGATTCTTTTTCTGTGGCATGATGCTTGAACCCGTGCAAAATTCGTCGGGAAGTTCTATAAAACCGAATTCAGAAGTGTTCCATATGATCATGTCCTCGGCGAACCTCGACAGGTGGACCATTATCATAGTACATGAGCTTAGAGGCTCAGTTATAAAATCCCTGTCGGAAACCGTATCCATGCTGTTGCCGGAGACAGAGGCGAATCCGAGAAGCCCGGCCATGTACTTCCGGTCTATTCCCAGGGATGTCCCGCAACAGGCGCAGGATCCGGACGGAAGCACGTCTACCCTTTTAAAAGCGTCCTTCATTCTTCCCCGATCGCGTTCGAGCATCTCCACGTATGCAAGCAGGTAGTGTGATACAAGAACAGGCTGGCCCTGCTGCATGTGGGTATAGGCGGAGATAACCATGGGAAAAACCTCCTCGGCTTTTTCAACCAGGCTCTTCTGGAGAAAGGACAAGCCTCCCATGATATGCTCCATCGTATCCTTAAGGTAAAGCTTTTCGTCGAGAACGATCTGGTCATTCCTTGAACGGGCGGTATGAAGCTTTTCTCCCGCCTTTCCCACCATTTCCACCAGGCGCCTCTCAACGGCAGTGTGTATATCTTCGTCAGATTCCCTGAATAAGAATTTCCCTGATTTTATTTCTTCCTCAACAGATGTAAGTCCCTTTTTAATCTTGCCTGCTTCTTCATCAGTTATTATTCCGGCTTTTCTCAATACCTCGCAATGAGCAAGACTGCCCCTAATATCGTACAGGGCAAGTCCCCTGTCAATATCAAGCGAAGATGTGAAATTTATAACATCCTGCCTGGTTTTTCCTGCAAACCTTCCTTCCCACATGTATTTCATTTTTATGCCTCGCAACGTTTCTCAAATCAAGCCCACTTCCTGTCATCTTTTGTAAGACTCAAAGCCTTTAAGATTACGGTCGTTATAAAATGTTGACTGCCGCTCCTTCACCGATTATATATACTCATAATTATATAATACGAAGAATGGGCAGGTCAACCTGACTTTAACCATATGTTATAATGTAGGGATGGAAAGGATCAAAACTGCGGTGGGTCTCATTTCTGGAGGGCTTGACAGCGCAATAGCGGTTCATATCCTTCTTAAACATGGATTCAAGGTCACAGGGATTTACGTAAGGACGCCTTTTTTATGCGGATTCGGAGAAAAAACACTGTTGAACCTCCGCAAAATGTCTGAGGAGTCAGGATTCGATTTGAGAATAATTGACACGGATGATGATTATATCCGGCTTCTTAAAACGCCTGTATATGGTTACGGAAAGAATCTTAACCCCTGCGTGGATTGCCATATTTACATGCTCAGGAAGGCCGCCCTGGTAATGGAAGAAATCCTTGCAGACCTTGTTTTTACGGGGGAAGTTATCAACCAGAGAGGCAAGTCCCAAACAAGGAGATCCCTTGAGACAGTGGAAAGGGAATCAGGTCTTTCCGGCAGATTGCTGAGGCCGCTTTCCGCAGGACTCCTTCCTGCCACGATTCCGGAAGAAAAAGGCCTTCTTGACAGGAATATGATGCTTTCGATAGAAGGAAGAACGAGAACCGAACAGCTTGCATATGCGGAAAGTTATGACATACGCCATTTTTCTCCCCCGGCGGGCGGATGCCTTCTGACAGAAAAAGGTTTTTGCAGAAGGCTGAAGGATCTCTTCAGGTATAAACCGGAAGCGAAAACAGATGATTACCTCTTGTTGCAGATAGGAAGACATTTCAGGATATCCCATGAAACGAAACTTATCATCCCGAGAAACGAGGTTGAAAACATGAAAATTTCAGACTTAGCCTGCAGTGGGAAGATAATGCTTTTCTGCAAAGATGCCCCGGGCATAAAGGCTATTCTGGACGGAAACCTTGCAGATATTGCAATAGACATATTCGCAACATACTCGGGATGGGGAGATATAATAGTTTATCCGGCCGGGAATCCTTCCTCTATGCGTGTCATGAAAGGAAGGCCGTGCTCAAAGGAAAAATACACGGGTTACATGCTTTGAATAAATATGCCATGGAAAGGTTTTACAGGGTGGCCGGCGGATCGACGGGGATGAAAAAGTACTCCATCCGCAACGAAGAGACGGATATCCTTGTCCTTTCAAATAAATTCCTGAAGAGGGAAATGCAGGAAGAAATTGAAAAACTGCGGGGTATTATCAAGGCTTACATCAGCAGGAATCCCGTGTTCAGATCTTCATTTGAACCCGTTGAGTGCAAAAGCAGCCGGCAAATCATAAAACTCATGTGCCTGTCGGGAGAACTTACAGGCACAGGTCCGATGGCATCAGTAGCCGGAGCTATTGTCCAGGTTGCAGGGGAGAAGGTGTTCGGGGAAGAAGAGAGTTTTTTCCTTGAAAACGGGGGTGACATATACGCCAGGATGAAAGACTCCTTCACCGTGGGAATATATGCCGGAAATTCTCCGTTTTCCCTTAAGATAGGGCTAAAATTCCATGGAAGGAAAGAACCTTACGGGATAGCAACTTCGAGCGGAACCGTTGGACATTCATTCAGCTACGGGGATGCGGACGCGGTCACTGTAGTCTCAGCTTCGGCGGCCTTTGCCGATGGAAGCGCCACCCATTTCGGAAACATGGTCAAAGGCACGATAGACAGGGAAACGCTGGAGAAGGAAGCGGCCGGCTTTCCCTTTATTGAAGGGCTCCTTGTAATAAGGGGCAGTGAGATGTTTGCCTGGGGCAGAATTGAGATAACCGGCATCTGACCATATAGTTTAAGAGCGTTTCAAACTTTTTCAATAAAATCCCACCGCATGCTTCAGCATAATCAAAAGCCATGAAACGATAAGAGCCGCAAAAGTAGGGATGAAAGAAAGGAATATCCATTTCTTCCATCCCACGGATACCTTGTGGTTCTCCATAAAGGTATATCCAACAACATTTGCGCTCGCACCAACCGGTGTCAGATTTCCTCCCATATCGAGACCGAGGCTTGCAGCCCATATGAGAAGGGTAAAGGAATAGGGAAGCAGGGGTATCAGGTTCTTGATGAGATATCCGATGCTTATTGCCTCGGGCACGTTGTCTATAATGCTGCTTGTTAAGGCTCCTCCCCAGAACAATATGCTCGCCATGCTCTTTCCGTTTTCAGCGAACTCCCTTACTGATGAAGCAAGGAGATTCATAACACCGGTTTTTTCAAGTGAGCCCACGATGACAAAGAGGCCCGCGAGAAAAAGGAGTGTTTCTATGTCTATTTCCTTTATTATATTCCTGAGCTTGGGATTATGACCCTTGAGGGTGAGTATCGTGAATGCCGGGATAAGGCTTGAAAGGCCGATATTAAGCGGCACCTTCTCCTTGATAAAGTCCCTGAGTACAAGGATGGCCACCGTAGAAACGAGTCCTGATAGACCAATCTTCATCAAGAACCTGTCCTCGATCGCTTCTTCGGGAACAAGCTTCCCGAGATCTTCTTTCTTTAATGCCATGTTGAGACGAAGAAGGTCTTTTCTGTTCATACGGTAGAATACAAGTATGGCTGTAAAAGCAGCGACCATGCTGATAATCCAGTTATGTTTTGCAAAATCGGTGAAACCAAGGTTGAACATGGAACCGAGAATAATGTTGGGCGGATCTCCCATGAGGGTCCCTGCCCCGCCTATGTTGGCAAGGCACACCTCGGCAATTATATATGGTATTGGATTGAATTTGAGTATCCTGCTGAGGGCATAGGTAAGGGGGGCAAGGAAAACGATGACGCTTATGGAATCTATGAAACCGGAAAGCAGAGCCGCCATGGCGGGGAAGAATATGAAAATCTTAACCGCGTTGAATTTCAGCTTACGGGCCACAAGGAGGGAAAAGTAGTTGAAAAAACCGGATTGTTCCACTATCTTGACAGTGATGAATATACCGAAAAGAAAGCTCAGTGTCTCCCAGTCTATGTAAAGGGCAACCTCCTGCGGGGTGTAAATCTTTAAGAGCACAAGCATGACAGTGCCTGATAAGGCCACGTATACCCTGGGAGCTTTTTCGATCACTATGAATAAATATGATATTACAAATATGGAAATGCTTATAACAGCTTTAATATCCATGTTGTTTTTGTCCCTTATTCCAGAAATGCCTTACAGATTTCATTCCTTGAAACATAGCCGGTGGGCACGTTCTTTTCGTTTACCACTATCAACTTGTGAACGTTCTTCTTCTTCATCAGGACTGCTGCTTTTATCATGGACGAGCTTTCCCTGATGGTAAAAACGTTTCCCTGCATTATGTCTTTTGCCAGAACCAGGGGCAATATCAAATCCACGTTCTCAACCACATCAGAGAAGAAATCCGCAAAAAATGACATCTTCTCGAGTAGAGAGATATCTTCCTTCGAAAAAAGAAGGTTATCAAGAAGCTCCTCTATGCTTATAAGTCCAAGAAGTACATTGTCATCGTTTACAACAGGCAGGATATTATGCCCGGAATTGGAGAATATTTCCAGGATTCTCTTCATGGAAGACTCTTCGTGAAGAAGTGGAATGTCCCTGACCATGAATTCTTTTACGTTTTTCATCACTTCGCTCAATGGGAGTCGTTTCCTTTCTTCCTGAACCTTCTGTTTAAAATGTCCTTTACAAACTTTCAATAATATTGTATAATAATTTATATTTCTGTTCAATTTTATTTGACACACCCGTCGCAAATATGTAAAATTTATGGAATATCACTTTTAGAATGTAACAGTAACAATCTTAAACAATCTTACAAAAAGAGAAAGGAGAAAATGGAAGTCACTATAAAGGAACTTTTGGAGAGCGGAGTATATTTTGGTCATCCCACCCGCCAGTATGACCCAAGGATCAAGAAGTATCTTTACGGCAAAAGACAGGGTATCTACATAATTGATATAGAAAAAAGTCTCCAGAAAATAAAGGAAGCAGGGGAATTCCTCCGGAAAGCCTCCGCGTCCAGGAAAACGATCCTGTTTGTCGGAACAAAAAGACACGCACAGCAGACGATCAAGGAATCTGCCGTCAACTGCGGCATGCCTTATGTCAATTACAGGTGGATAGGAGGCACTCTCACCAATTTTCACCAGATCAGAACGAGGGTGGCCAGGCTTGAGGACATAGAAGAGCTTGAAAGAAGCGGAAAAATCGAACTGTATACCAAGAAAGAAGCTTCCCTTATATTGAAAGAGAAGGAGGATCTTCTTAAGAAATTCGAAGGGATAAGAAGCATTACAAGGTATCCGGACATAATCATTGTGGTCGATGTCAGGAAAGAGATCAACCTCATTAGGGAAGCAAAAAAGGTAGGATGCCAGATCGTAGGCATTGTAGATACCAACAGCAACCCGGAGCTTGTTGACTACCCGATCCCGGCAAATGACGACGGGCTAAAGTCTATAGACCTCATACTTAAGAAGCTTTCGGAATGCATCATGGAAGGCAAGTCAGAGGCCATGCAAACCCCTGACGCCGCTGAGATAGCCGCAAAAGAAGCGAGCATACAGGAAGATGAATCCCAGTCAAGAAAGAGGCCGAAGGTTGACAGGGAAAAACCGGCAGAAACAGTTGAGAAATCAGAAAAGGAGAATAGTAATGAAGGTTGATACGTCCCTTGTGAAACAGCTCAGAGAAGCAACAAGCATAAGCGTTATAGAATGTAAAAAAGCCCTTGAAGAAACCTGCGGAGACCTTGAAAAAGCCATGCTCCTTCTAAAGAAGAAGGGCATGCTCGCATCACAGAAAAAGGCCCTGAGAGAAACAAGGGAGGGACTCATAGGCGCCTATGTCCACATCAACGGAAAGATAGGGGTTCTCGTTGAGGTGAACACGGAAAGCGATTTTGTAGCCAAGAACGATGAATTCAAGGATCTCGTCAAGAATCTTACCCTCCAGATCACGGCATGCAATCCTTCATGGGTAGACCGCGAGTCCGTTCCCCCGGAAGTTATCGCCCAGGAGAAAGAGATATCCGCCGAACAATTCAAGGGCAAAGGAAAGCCTCCGGCAGTTATAGAAAAGATTGTTGAGGGCAAACTTAACGATTTTTACAAGGAGAATGTCCTCCTCGAGCAGGTATACATCAAGGATGAAGGAATAACAATCAGGGAGTACATAGACTCTGTTATTGCCAAGCTTGGTGAAAACATCAGAGTAAAAAGGTTTGTCAAATACGAAATTGGCGAGTAAGAGCTCCAACAGACAGGAGGCAAGATGGAATTTGAAATTGGATATTTACTCTCTTTGATATTGATAGGAATAAGTTTTCTTGGCTTTTTCCTGGCCCTGATGATAGACGAGATAAATAAGGTGAAAGGCATAATAATGTGCATCCTGTCTCTCATTCTTTTCGGGTTGGGCGTATACTCTTATATCGTTGTGGGACAATGGCAGAAAGTGAAGGGCGGAAAAGACATTAACAGGCTTAACTATTACCTGAACATATACAGGGAATCCCCGTTGCCTGAAATAATGCCTTACTGACGGACTTTTATTTACCCAGTATCCTTGATGTCCTGAAAATTATCTTATCCCTTTCCGGGATTATGACACTTTCCCCCGTTCTGGGATTTCTTGCTTTCTTCGATTTCATTTTCCTTGTTTCAAAAACACCGAAGCCCCTGAGCTCAACCCTCTTGCCTTCAGACAAAGACTTTGCGAGCATATCAAGGAAGGTGTCCGTTACCTGTTTTACTATGCTCTTGTGGAGGCCTGTCTTATTTGCAACCTCTTCGATTAAATCTTTCCTTATCATTTCCCTGTCCTTTTTTATTGCACGGCAAAAAATTATACCATACCTGGTTAAGCCGTGCATTATACCAGGAAAGTATCACTTTAAGAATATCTCCTCACCTGAAGCGGTTATTCCTTTCATGTTCCCGTCAAAAAGAAAGAGAACCTTTGTATTCCCGTCCAATTGAAGTTTTTTCGTATCAGGTTTGAAGTTTTCTTCATAACGTACGCTATCGGATATCCTCAGGAGATCGATAGCTCCTTCAAACGGACCTATTACGACACTGCTTTCTTTCTCATCTGTTTTTATGTTGAATTTCTTCTTTGGATCAAACCTGGCCAATCCGTAAGGAGCTGAATTGAACGGAATGCGTGAACCGTTTAAGAAGATTGATATATTGCCGTTCTGTTCCTTCATGCCCGTTAAATCCCATGTGTAAACAATATGAACCCATTCATCTCCCCTGAAAAAGAATCTTCCCTGGAAACCAACTGGATTTTTTTCACTTTCCTCATGCTTGATCTCTGCCTGAAGCATGGAGTATATATTTCTTCCGCCTCTTAGCCAGTACCTGTGGCGAAGATCAATATGGGGGCCGTTGATGAAAGACATGTCTTTATTCTGGAAACGGATTATGGGAACTTCTTGTGTGGAGAGATCCGGTTTGAACCAGAATTCTACGGTCCCTTTCATTCCGGGGAAATAGGCGTATCCCCCGTCGCCTCTTTTCTGGCCCGTGCTGAAGGTCAGAGTCCTGCCACCCGAGAGTTCCAGGCAATCCCCGTTGATGCCCTTGCCAAATACGTATCCTTCCTTTTTCGCATCTGGGGCTTTGGTAACCGTTTTTGGCCTGCCGGTTATTTCGTCCGGAAGAAAATCCGGTATGCCGAATGAAACAACAGGTTCAACGTTAAAAAGCCTGAAAAATGCCGGGGGGCACTGTCCCTTGAAATTGGTGATTAAGGGTTCTATGCACCATACGCCGCTTTTTCCTTCCACGGGAACTCTCAGTCTGCCGATATTTGAATCTGAAATATCAACAGCGACAGAGCCATCGGGTCTCTTTAACCTGGCCGGACTGGCAAAAAGAATTTCCAGGTTTTGAAGACCCTGCGGAACGCGGAAATACATTGGCATCCCTTCCACGGCCCGGCCAAAAGAACCTTCTCCTACCCTCTGTATGGGAGAGCCGGATGGCGACCAGAAACCTTCAGGCGCATATAACGCTGCTTTATCGCCGGTGATTTCAATCAGGGTGAAAGGCTCGCTGCCTCCGAGAGACAACTCGTAAAGGCCGCTTGATATTTCAGGAGAAAGTGTAATAGAAGCGCTATAAATGTCGTCATTTCTTACCACGAGAGAAGGAGGCCACTGCTTTCTCTTCCGCATCTCAACCCTGATGCCCTGAATATTCTTCCCGCCCGGTCCGTCCCCGTAAGGAAAAACCATTGGATTAACATCTTTTCTCAAGGTTGTGAAGAAAAGGCTTATCCTTGTTTCTCTACCCATCCTGTGGGGGAATACCACCGAGCCTGTGTCAATATCCATGGGTTTTATCAAAACGGGAGCTCTCTTGCCCGTTTTACCCTTCTCGGCGTAAAGCTTAAGAGCCGTGGGGATGCCAAGGAAAGGAAAGTGGTACTCGTGTTGTCCCAGAAAATCAGGAAGACCTTTCCACTCGAGGGGATTCTGAGACATATCTTTCAAGGTTTTTTCCAGAGGATACTGTTTCAGGTAATATAATGCGTCTCCAACCGTCTGTTCAACAACCTTCCTGTATCTCTCTTCTCCAGTGATCATGTAAGCTATTGAATGAGTATATGCGTCGTAATTTCTGTGAGCCACGGGATTGTACCTTCTGTCAAAATAATACCGATGGTCTATTAGCTTAAGAAAAGCAGATTTTGCAAGTTCATCCCCTGTTTCAAGGTAATAATCTATGAAATCGAAGGTATCCCGTTCATCCTTGTAAAGAGGGCCGTATCCTCCTTTATCCCTGATGCCGTTTTCACTTTCCAGGTCCACTATGCCGCGCAAGAAATTCCTGGAGGCATTAAAAGAACTTTCATCCATGTCCATCATGGAAAAAGTCTGAAGTTCCCTGAGAATGCTTATCACCCCTCCAGCGGGCCAGCCTGCTTTTTCTGCCGATTCTCTTGTCATTTTAACGAGATCAAGAGTATACTCGTCTCCTGTAAGGTAATACTCGAAAAGCCAGTGCCTTATCTCTCCATCGATGATCCCGTAAGGATGCGTGTTTCCCTCCCAGTATTCAGGAAGCCCTCCGACATCCTTGCTTATGTAACCGCCCCTTTGCTTTCCCGGAGCATTCCAGTGTGCAATCCCGTAATCTCCCGTGAAACGGCCAAACTTGTAAGTATATTCGTAATACATCCTGTCACCGCTGCGGGCATATAACCTTACAGGGACCTGCCTGAGACCATATTCGCTGAGAGATTTAAGTCGGGCAAAAGTCGACATGATTTTTTTGTTGACCACCCTGTAGCTTATGTCAGGGTATGAACCCCATGATATAAATCCTGTCATTGGAAAAGCTTCGAGGGGAATGATAAACCTTCTCCAGTATTCGCGTATGGCCGATTCTTCAGCTGGAAATCTTGCAGGATCTTCGTGGTGCATCGGCCATCCGAGCGCCTGGGATGCGCAAAGCCAGGACGGTTCGGCCATTGCCAGTACCTGCCTTGAAGCGGCAACGGCATTTTTCCTGACAATTTCCTGGTCATATCCCCCTTTCCGCGGCATGATCCACATGTCGTGCGTTCTTGCAATTCCCTGGGCGTTCTTTGGCGTTCCGTTAGGTTTTACATGCTGCATCCCGCCCTGCTTTACCCAATCCTGCCAGTATTCTTCTATCAGAGTGCCCGTTCTGTAATCAAGTTCATGTCCAGATCTTCCTGACCAGAGGATTATTTTTGCCCCGGATGTCCCGAAGGATAGTTCT
>Ga0302245_1001565_pt1 | contig 14889 bp, 14 predicted proteins | sample AAG_UR_Thr_MG_FD_193512 | JGI IMG/M metagenome (GOLD analysis project Ga0302245, IMG submission 193512) | Enriched activated sludge microbial communities from anaerobic digester in WTTP, New Holstein, Wisconsin, United States - AAG_UR_Thr | ecosystem: Engineered > Bioreactor > Anaerobic >... | reverse complement strand
CCGGGAGCTGACGGGGCGGGACCCCGAAGAGATGGGGGATCAGGACGGCGAGAGCCGGGATTTGTAATACCGGCGGGCCATTTCCGCGAGGGTCTCCTTTTCGTTCAGTGCGGGGTCGTCCACCACCGCTTCCAGCAGAAACTCCAGCACCCTTCCCATCGCCGGCCCCGGGGGGATGTCGCAGAGGGCCGTCAGATCCCGGCCTCCGATCTTCAGACTCTTCAGGGACAGGGCGTCTTTCTCCGCCAGAACCTTCAGGATCCTTCCCCGGAACCCGTCCAGACTCCGGGGGTCCGGCCATTCCCCCCGGCAGGCGTAACCGTCCGCCAGGCGCAGCAGAAAAAGGTCTTCCCAGTTCTCCTCCCCCACCCGGATGAGGAAGCGGCGCACCGCAGCGTCGGTCCAGGAGGGGTCGTAGGAGAACATGTGCTCCCGCACCAGGTGAACCACCCGTTTGATCGTCCCGGAGGGAAATCGGAGGCGACCCAGAATCGCCGAGGCCAGTTCGGCGGACTTCTCCTCGTGGCCGTGGAATATCCGGACGCCCTCCTCGTCACGGGAAGCCACGAAGGGTTTGCCGATGTCGTGAAAAAGCGCCGCCAGCCGCAGGCCCGGGTCCGGCGCGCGGATCCCGTCGCATGCCATGATGGAGTGGGTGAAGACGTCGAACCGGTGCCGCCCCTTCTGCGTTACGCCCACGCCCGCGGAGAGTTCCGGAAGGATCCTCTCCAGCAGGCCCGTCTCCGCCATGAGGCTGAATGCCCGGGAGGGGGTCCGGGCCCGCAGAATTTCCTCCAGTTCCATCTGGATCCGCTCCGGCGAAATCCGCAGGATGCCGTCGGCGCAGCTCTTCATGGCTCCCGAGGTTTCCGGTTCGATGGAGAAATCCAGCGTCACGGCGAATCGAACCGCCCGGAGCAGGCGCAGCCCGTCCTCCCGGAAGCGTTCCTCCGGGTTCCCGATGGCCCGAACGATTCCCCGGGCGCAGTCCAGACGGCCCCCTTGGGGATCGACGAGTTCGCCCGAGCCGATTTCCACCGCCATGGCGTTTATCGTGAAGTCCCGGCGTTTCAGGTCTTCCTCCAGGGAAGGGGTGTACTCCACCGCGTCGGGGCGTCTCCCGTCGCTGTAGCCCTTCTCGATCCGGTACGTGGTTATCTCGTAGGTCGAACCTCTGAAAAGGATGGTGACGGTGCCGTGGCGGATTCCCGTGGGAATGACCCGGCGGAACAGGCGCCGGACCTCCTCGGGCCCGGCATCGGTGGCCAGGTCCCAGTCCTTGGGTTTTCTCCCCAGAACCAGGCTGCGGACCGCGCCGCCCACCAGATGGCAGCCGTAGCCGGCGCCGGACAGGATGGCGTGAATATCGTGAAGGTCCCGGGGCAGTCTGAATCCCATGAGCTGGAATTATCCACGGGGGGAGGCCCGTGTCAACAACAGACGGCCGCCCCGGAGAGCCTGCTCCGGGGTTCCCGGGGCCCGGCGGCGCCGCCCCGGAGGTGCCGCCTCGGGGCGCCCGGGTCCGGCAGCGGCGGCGCCATCCCGGGGCGCCGGGACCCGGGGGGCCGCCCCTCCGCGCCTGTCCCCGGAACCCGAAAAAAAAAGCCGCCCCGGGGGGCTTCCCACGGTGCGGCTTTTCGCGGATGCGGACCCGGTCTTACTGCAGGAGCTGCAGCACCGACTGGGCCTTCTGGTTGGCCTGGGCCAGCATGGCCGTGGAACTCTGGACCAGGATCTGGTTGGTGACGAAGCGGACCATCTCCTCCGCCATGTCGGTGTCCCGGATCCGGCTTTCCGAGGCCTGCATGTTCTCCGCCCCAACGGAAAGCCCCCGCCGGGCGTGATCGAGCCTGTTCTGGTAGGCTCCCAGGTCCGCCCTCTGCTTGCTGACGGTCCGCAGGGCCTTGTCCAGGACGCCGATGCTTATGTTGGCCTTTTCCGGGGTGGACAGGGACAGGAAGGTGGCGCTGTGGGGCAGACCGTTGGCGCTCTGGATCCCCAGCCCCTGGGCGGTCATGGTGCCGATGAAAACCCTCTCCCTCTGATCCATGTTGGCCCCGATATGGAACCACATGCTGGCGGTGACGACGTTTTCCCCCGTTTCCCGGGCGAAGCGGCCGGTGAGGAGGTTCATGCCGTTGAACTGGGCATGGGAGGCGATCCGGTTGACCTCGTCCACCAGCTGGGAGACCTCGACCTGGATCTGCATCCGGTCCTCACCGGAGTAGATGCCGTTGGAGGCCTGGACGGCCAGTTCCCGGATCCGCTGCAGAATGTCCTGGGATTCCTGCAGGTACCCTTCCGCGGTCTGGATCATGGAGATGCCGTCCGCGGCGTTTCTTTCCGCCCGGAACAGCCCCCGGATCTGGGACCGCATCTTCTCGGACACCGCCAGGCCCGAGGCGTCGTCCGAAGCCCGGTTGATGCGCTGGCCCGACGAGAGCTTTTCCATGTTCTTGTCGATGTTGATGTGGTTGAACTTGTTCTCTCGCTGAGCGAACATGGCGCTCATGTTGTGATTGATGATCATACAATCCTCCCTGATCTTCTCACGGACATCCTTGTCCGTTTCGGGCGTTCACGACACCCTGTAATCAATGTCGGGAGGATTACGCTTCACTTGAGGGAAAAAACTGAAAAACCGGAAAACCCGGCGGCGTTGATTTCGGCGACGGAAATACCTATCATTGGAAAGGTGAAACAGATACTGACGGGCTGCGTCTTCACCGGAGGGGAGGGCCCCCCCCTCCGGCAGGCCGCCCCGCATCTGGCGGAGGCGGCGGTCACCGTGGCGGCGGACTCGGGGCTCCTTCTGGCCCGGCGCCTGGGGGTCTTTCCCGATTACCTGGTGGGGGACATGGACTCGCTGCCGGACAGGGAAAATCTCACGGAATTCCCCTCCGGAAGGGTCCTGCGCCACCCCCGGGACAAGGATTTTACCGACACGGAACTGGGGGTCCGGCTCCTCAGGGAAAAGGGCTGCGGGAGGATCGTCATCCTCGGGGCCGGAGGGGGGAGGCTGGACCATCTCCTGGCGGTGCATGCCCTTTTTTCCCGGGATCCCGCCCCGGACCTGTGGCTCACCGACGGGGAGGAGGTCGGCCTGGTGCGGGACCGCTACGTTCTCCGCCGCTGGAAGGGGAGGCTGGTCTCCTTTTTCCCGCTGGGACCCGGACCGGTGCGGATGCGGTCCCGGGGGCTGCAGTGGCCGCTGGACACCCTGGAGTGGGGCCCCGGGGACTTCGGGGTCAGCAACCGGGTGGTGGAGGACCCGGCGGAGGTGGTGATGGTGAGCGGCAGGCTTCTGGCCGTCCGCTCCTGGAGGGAGGAAGGCATGGAGGAAGGCGGGCCGGGGCCGGGCGGACCCTGACCGCGCCGGCTCGCGGATCCTGCCGTCTCCGCCGGGCAGGAGACGGATTCCCGGACCGGGGCCGCTCCTTTCATCCCCGGACCGAGCCCCCGCCCGTGGCCGCCCGGCCCCCGGCTATCAGCCGCCCAGGGCGGCCCGGATCTTCGCGGCGGTGTCCACCGGATTTTCCACCAGGACCCGTTTGCCCGCCAGAAGTTCCGCTATGCCCAGTTCCCGGGGAAAACGGGGAATGATGTGCAGGTGCAGGTGCTTTATCGAGGCGCCGGCTCCGGAGCCCATGTTGTACCCCAGATTGTAGGCCGAGGGGCGGTAGGTCCCGTCCAGGACCGACAGAAACCGGCAGGTGAGTTCGTGGAGCCGCGCCGACTCCCCGGGACTGTAGTCCCGGATATCCTCGATGTGGCGGCGGGGGTATATCATCAGATGGCCCGGGTTGTAGGGGTAGAGGTTCACCACCACCAGAAAGAGGTCGTCCTCGAAGACCCGGAGGCTGTTTTCCCCGCCTTTCCGCTCCGTCAGTCCGCAGAGGATGCACCCTTCGTCGGTGAGGCCCTGCACGTAGGACATTTTTGCAAAATTGAAAAAATATTCCATCAGCGGTCACCGGCTCCCCGCCGGCGGAGTCTCTCCAGATCGGAGAAGTCCCCGGGAGCGAGTTTTTCGATGGCGATGAAGTCGATGAGGCCGGGGTAGCGGGACAGGAGGTCCCCGTATTTCTTCAGTCGTTCCATTTCCCTCTCATCCCGGATGTTTTCCATCGCCAGGTTCCGGGACAGCTCCGCCGCGGCCTCCCGGCGGGCTTCCAGGGCGGCGAAGTACTGCTCCCGCGCCCGGCGGTAGAGGGCCGGGTCGGGGAGGGTTTTCACCGTCACGTTCAGGGCCGTGAGTTCCAGAAACCCGTAACGCGTCAGGATCCCCTCTTGCAGGAGAGAGGTGGGGAAGGCCGCGTCCAGGGGAACGCCGGCGGAAAAGGCCTGCTGCAGCGCCTCTCCGGCCGCTGCAGCCATTCCCGTCCTCAGACCGTCGGTAAACGCGGTCAGGCCCTCGGGCAGGAGGCCGTCCCGGGAGGCCAGAAGGGGAATCCGCTCCGGCTGTAGCCGGTAGGAAACCTGGACCCCGAGTTCGTAGCGGAAACTGGGGCGGCCGTCCAGGAAGAGGGCGTACACCTCGCCGGAGGGAAGGGTTCCGTCAACGGAAAACTCCGCCGTGTAGGTCGTCAGCGGGTAGATGTGCAGGGTGAGGTTGCCGGGCGCCAGTTTCTCCCAGCGCCAGGCGAATCTGCCGGGCAGGGTGGGGGAAGAGTCCCAGCCCCCGGTTTTGGTAAAGACCAGCCCCAGGGTGTTGGGGGGGATATCCATCTGGATCCAGCCGAGATAAAAGACCGTCCCTCCCGCGGCGAGCAGGAGAAAAAGAACAATAAGGAACTTTTTCATACCCTTCCTCCAATACTAGGGAAAAACACCGTTTAATGCAAGACAAGGATGTGATACAGTCTTCCCACGATGAACGGTGGGAAAAAAGACCCGGCCGCCGGGATCCACCGGCTCCTGGCGGGCTCCTGCGCATTCTTTCTTCTCATGTCCGGCCTGGCCTTCGGATTTTTTCTTCTGGGAAATTATCAGTCCTTCACCCCCCGATCGCAGTTTCTGCTTCTGGAGATCGTCAAAGCGGGGGGCTTCCTGTCCCTCGTTTCCGGCCTGCTCCTGGCGGCGGAACGGATCGCCGCGTCCCTGCGAAAAAAGGGAAAAAAATCCGCCGGCCTTTATCTGGCCGCCGCGGCCGCAGCCGTGGGGGTCTCGGTCCTCGCCGCCGCTCATTTCATCATCGCCCTAACCCGGGGTTTCCGATAGGGGTACACCCTCCGCCCCATACTGCCGAGATACAGAATACGGCATGGAAAGTCAGGAGCGGAACATCACTGTGAAAACCGGACTGGAGGTGCACCGGATGCGCCGCCCCTCCCGGATCATCGAGGAACTCTTGTGGAGCCTGAAGGAGGTTATCCGGCCCGGAGTCAGCACCCGGGAGATAGACCGCTTCTGCGAAAATTTCATCGCCGAACGGAATGCCGTATCGTCGCTGAAGGGGTACCAGGGCTTTCCCGCCTCCATCTGCGCGTCCCCCAACAACGTGGCGGTCCACGGCATCCCCAACGACAACCCCCTCCGGGACGGCGACATCGTCACCATCGACGTGACCCTGAACGTGGCGGGCTGGCACGGGGATGGGGCCTGGACCTATCTGGTGGGGGCGGGGAGCCCGGAGAAGCTCTTTCTTCTGAAGGCGGCCTGGAAGGCCACCGCCGCGGGGATCCTGGCCGCCAGGGCGGGGGGGCGCCTGGGGGATGTGGGGGCCGCCATCGAGAGGACCGCCGGGAGGCTGGGCTGCTCGGTCCTGGAAGACTTCGCCGGTCATGGAATCGGGACCTCCATGCACGAGGATCCCATCGTGGCCAACACCGGAGTGAAGGGCTCGGGCCGCCCCATCGTGCCGGGAATGGTCTTCACCATCGAACCCATCCTCTGCCTGGGGAAGCCCGAGGTCAATCTGCTGGAGGACGGCTGGACGGTGGTCACCAGGGACGGGGGACCCACCGCCCAGTTCGAACATACCCTGGCCGTGTTCCGGGACCGGACCGAGGTCCTGACCCTGAGCTCCCGGGATATCCGGACCATCATTGACGGGCCGCCGTATTTTTAATAGGATCGGCGGGAAAGTGCCATCTTAGCTCAGTTGGCAGAGCACGTGACTTGTAATCTCGGGGTCGCCGGTTCGAATCCGGCAGATGGCTTGCAGCTTCCGGACTTCCCGGACCACGAGGCTCACCGCTCCCAGATCGTCGTCCACCGTCCCCCGCAGAACGAAGGGAGCCTCGTCGTCCAGGAGGGCGCCGTACCGCGCGAAAACGTCGGGAAAAAATACGGTTTCGAAGATCGACTCCTCGTCCTCGAAGGTGACGAACTCCATGGGTTTGCCGTCCATGGTCAGGATCTCCTTCGCCGTGACCAGCATCCCCGCCAGCGCCGCTTCCTTCCCCCGATGAGCCGCCATGTCCTTCCCCCGGATGCGGCGGACCCCGGACAGGGGGCCCTTCCAGAACCACAGGGGTGAGCGGTCGGGCAGGAAGCCCAGCCGGGCGTACTGGTTCGTCAGACGGACCCTCTCCCCCGGGTCGGGGAACCGGCGCTCCCGGCGCGGGACGGAGAACAGTTCGAGCTGCCCCGGGCGCGCGTCACCGGGTCCGCTTCCCCGGGCGCCCCCTCTGCCGGGGCCGTCGTCACGGCCGCCTCCCGGGTTCCCGTTCCCGGCCCCCCGCACCGCGCTGCCCCCGGGGGCTGTGCCCTCGGAGCCGCTTCCGGAAGGAGTCCCGGGACCGATGAGGGCCCAGAGCTGCTGCGCCCGGTTCATGCCGCCCCCCAGGGAGTCCGCCGCCCCCGCCGAGGTGAGGGCCTCCGCCTCCCCCGCGCACAGGGGAATCCGGCGGCGGAAATCCTCCAGATCCGCGAAGGGGCCTCCTTTTTCCCGCTCCGCCGTGATCCGCTCCCCGGTCTCCCGGCGCAGGCCCCGGATCCCCTGGAGCCCCACCCGGAGGTCCCGGCCCCTGCCGGTGAAGGGGACGAAGCTTTCGTTCAGGTCCGGGGGCAGGATCCGGAGGCCCATGCGCCGGGCCTCCCCCACATAGGCGGCGGTGGTGTAGTAGCCCCCCCGGTTGGAGATCACCGCCGCCATGAACTCCCCGGGATAGTGGGCCTTCAGGTAGGCGCTCTGGAAGGAGACCATGGCGTAGGAGGCGCTGTGGGGCTTGCAGAAGGAGTAGCCGTCGAAGGAGAGGATCATGCTCCAGATCTTTTCGGTCTGTTCCGGGGACACCCCGTTCCTCCCCGCCCCGGCGAAGAACATGCGCCGGTATTCCGCCAGCCGGGCCTCCTTGTTCTTTTTGGACATGATCTTCCGGAGCCCGTCGGCGTCGGCGTCGGAGAAGCCGGCTATGGCCGAGGCGGCCTTCGAGACGTCCTCCTGATAGACCATGATCCCGCAGGTGTCCGCCAGAAGCTCGTCCAGCGCCGGGTGCAGCGGCTCCCAGGCCTCGCCCCGGAGACGGCGGACATAGTCGTTGATGTACCGGTTCGCCGCGGGCCGGATGATGGAGGAGTGGATGACGATGTGGTCGAAGTCCCCTTTCCGGGTTTTCTGCTGGAGCCGGCGCATGGCGGGGCTTTCGATGTAGAAGACGCCCATGGTGTCCCCCCGGGCCAGGAGGTCCCGGGTGGGTTCGTCCTGTTGGGGGTCCCAGGAGCCCCAGGGGAAGGGGAGTCCCCCCTCCCGGATGGAGGCCAGGGCGTCCCGGATCACCGCCAGGGAGCGGTTTCCCAGGAGGTCGATTTTCACCAGCCCCGCCGCCTCGGTCCCGTCCTTCTCCCAGGTGACCACCGGAACCCCCATGGCGGCGGTCTCCACCGGAACGTAGGAGGCCAGCGGCCGGGGGGTCAGCACGATGCCGCCTGAGTGGACCCCCAGGTGCCGGGGCAGACCCCGGATCCGCTCCGCCACGGAGAGGATCTCCGCCCAGGTTTCGTCCGGCTCCGCCCCGCCCCGGCGAAGAAGTCTTTCCCGGGCGCCGGTCTCCTCGTCGGGGATCCCGTAGGCCCGGGCGGTTTCCCGGAGGGCCCCCCTCCGGGCGAAGTGGTTGTGGTTGCAGATCCGGGCGGCGTGGTCGGCGCCGTACCTTTCCATGACCTGGGCGATGACCCCGTCCCGCTCGTCCCAGGGGAAATCGATGTCGATGTCCGGCGGGTCCTCCCGCCGGGGGTTCAGAAACCGCTCGAAGTAGAGCCGGCAGCGGATGGGATCCACGTTGGTTATCCCCAGGCAGTAGGAGACGACGCTGGCGGCGGCGCTGCCCCGTCCGCAGGTGCGGGCGGCCCGCCGGACGATGTCGGCCACCACCAGAAAATAATCGGTGAAGCCCTTGGTCCGGATTATGCCCAGCTCGTATTCGATCCTCTCCATGAGGCCGTCCCCCACCTCGCCGTAGCGCTCCTCCGCGCCCCGCAGGACCTGGTCGCGGAGGGCCTCTTCCGGGGTCGCGGCGCCGCCCAGAAGGTCCAGCCGCGCCGGGGGGAAGACGAAGCCCTGGAAGATGACGTCGAAACGGCAGGCGTCGGCGATTTTTTCGTTGTTCTCCAGGGCCTCGGGGAAGCCGGCGAAGAGGGCCGGGGCGGCCCCGGGGGGAAAGAGCAGGGCCCCGGGGGGGGCGCAGTCCTCCGGGGATACGGAGAAGACGGTGCGCCGCCCCGCCACCGCCCGGAGGACCCGGTGGATCCGGTAGTCCCCGGCATCCAGAAAGGCCGCCTCCCCCGCCGCCGCCGCCGGGATCCGGAGCCGCCGGGCCAGGAAGGCCCCGGCCCGGGAGAAGGGAGTCACCAGGGCGTGGAGGCCCTCAACGGATCCGGCGAGGCTCCGGAGCAGGGACGGCGAATCGGTGAGGACGAAGCTTCCCTCCCCCCGGGCCCGCAGCCCCCGGGCCAGGGAAAAGTCCTCCTGCCTCTTCCGCTCGGTCAGAAGGAGGCAGAGGTTCTCGAAGCCCCGCCTGTCCCGGCACAGGAGGACGGCCCTCTCACCGCCGTGGCGGATCTCCGCCCCGACGATGGGCCTTATTCCCCGGGCCCGGCAGGCCGCCAGGAAGCCGTGGACGCCGTAGAGATTGTCGATGTCCGTCAGGGCCAGGGCGCGGCAGCCCGCCGCCGCCGCGGCGTCCACCAGTTCCTCCACCCGCCGGGGCCCGTAGAGGAGGGAGTAGGCGGAGTGGGTCTGCAGGTGGGTGAACACGGCTACCGGGCCAGGGCGGCGCCGCTGCGCAGGGCGTCGGGGCCGTATTTGCGGCGCATCCCGTCCAGGGCCCGCTGGAGGGAGAGGCGTTTTTCCGTCTCCCGGGGGGCGAAGAGGTCCAGCGGGGCGACGGCCGGGGCCGGGTCCCGCAGTTCGAGCCGCAGACCCCGGAGGCGCACCCGGCGGTCCAGGACCCGGCCCAGGAGGCGGAGGGCGGCGGCCCCGATCTCCCCGTCGGTCCGGAGACCCTCCGGCGCCCGCAGCCGGAAGGAAACCCGCCGCCCGTCGGTGTAGTGCCCCCCCAGCACGAGGAGCCGGGTCGCCAGGTCGTCCTCCCGGAGCCGCAGGCCCAGGTCCTCCGCCAGGGCCCGGAGCCCCGCCGCCGCGAACTGCGGGTCGGCGGTGTCCGACTCGAAGGAGAGACTTCCCGCCACGAGCCTTTCCTCCGGGGCCGCCGGGTCGACCTCCCGGGGGTCGATTCCCCGGGCCCGGTCCCGGAGCAGGAGCCCCCCCGGACCCAGGGCCGCGGATTCCCCGTCGGAGAACTCCGCGAGGCCCCCGATGGTGCGGACCCCCAGAAGGGCCAGCCTCTCGCCGATCTTTCTCCCCACTCCCGGGAGCAGGCCGACCCCCTGGGGCCGGAGGAACTTCTCCTCGTCCCCCGGCCGCACCGCGGCGAAGCCGTAGGGCTTCACCACCCGGCTCCCCACCTTGGACACCAGCTTGTTCGCCCCCAGACCCACGGCAGGCTTCAGCCCGGTGCGTTCCAGGACCCGGGAGCGGATCCGGTTGGCGCAGTCCTCCGCAGGGCCGAAGAGCCGCCGGGTTCCCCGGATATCCAGGAAGTAGTGCCCGCCCCCGGGGGATTCCACCCGGGGACTGTGGGCCGCGGCGATCCCCCGGAGTTCCCCGTCCAGGGCGGCGTAGAGCTGATGATCCGGCTCCACCAGGGTCAGGCCCCGGCAGATCCGCGCCGCCTCCCGCAGGCCCATCCCCGGCCGGACGCCCTCGGCGTAGGCGGCCCGGGAAACCCCCAGCAGCACCGAGCGGGGGGCGCGGGGGTTCCCCACGGCGAAGGGCCGGCCCCTCAGCGACGGGTCCCGGACCTCCTCGGCCTGGGCCATGAAGTCGGTGATGTTGACATGGACGACCCTCCGCCCCTCATCCCCCGGGTCCGGCCCCATCTTCCCGTTCCTCCACCAGTTTCTGCAGCATCTTCGCGTTCCGGGCCGCCTGGGCGGCCCGGTGGTTGTTGAAATAGATCCGGAGGCTGCGGACCTGGGCCCTGAGGCAGCGGATGCGCCGTTCCCAGCCCTCCAGCTCTTCCGGGGTGTAGAGATAGTTGTACCGCTCCGCGGCGTCGGAGCCCCACCAGGCCCGGCCGTTGCGGCCGTGGAAGCGGATGTAGCCCCGGTCGGAGGTGGCCACATCGGCGGACTGGGGCAGGCCCCGGAGGTCCGGCATGTCGGTGACGCAGATCCCCGTCCCCCGGATCCGGAGGGCGTCGTAGACCCGGGTGTTCTGCCAGGCGGGGTTGCGGAACTCCACCACCGCGGGGAGATCCGCCAGCTCCCGGAGCAGGGCGTCCAGATACTTCCTCCGGTCCGGCTCGTAGTGAAAGGAGGAGGGGAACTGGAACAGCACGGCCCCGAGGCGGCCCGCCTGCGCCAGGGGCTTCAGGGCCCGGCGGTATTCCGCCGCTCTTTCCTTCCAGCAGGCGGGGTCGATGTCGTGGGTCAGGCTCCGGTGGGCCTTGACGGAGAAGTCCAGGGTCTCCCCGGCCCGGCGCAGCATGGCCGCCATGCCGCCGGCGGCGGGCATCCGGTAGTAGCTGAAGTTGAGCTCCACCGTGGGAAAGGAGAGGGCGTAAAAGGCCAGGAACTCCTCCCGGGGAAGGTCCCGGGGGTAGAACAGCTCCCGCCATTCCAGATAATCGTACCCCGATGTTCCGATAAGAACCGTCGCCATGGCCACCCTCTGATTATACTATACGAATGTTGAGTATTCAAGCCGGCGGCCCGGTTTTTCCCATTGATCTTTCCGGGTCCGGCGTGTAGACTGTTCCCGGTCGGTCGTCGGCCGACTCCGGGACATCCCGGCGGATAGTGTATCCCCGCCGACCGGCAACCGGCTACCCATGGAGGATGGTGATGAGGAAAGCTCTGATCGCACTGATGGCGGCGGCGCTGCTGGCGCCCGCCGCGGCCGCCCGGGACGTGGGGGGGGTCGACATCCCCGAGACCCTGCGGGTCGCGGGAAAGGACCTGGCTCTGAACGGCGCGGGGATCCGGACCAAGGTGTTTTTCAAGGTCTACGCCGGCGCCCTGTACCTGCCGGGCCCCTCGTCCTCCGCCGCGGCCATCGTCGCCTCCGACGGACCCATGGCCATCCGGCTCCATTTTCTGATGGATGTGGACGCAAAAAGCATCCAGGATGCCTGGAACGAGGGTTTCCGCGCCGGCTCCGCCGGCTCCGGAGGCTCCGCCGGCTCCTTCGAGGCCCCGGCGGACAAGGTCTCCCGGTTCAACGCCTGTTTCGCCGAAGACTCCAGGAAGGGCACGATCTACGACATAGTCTACGACCCGGCGGAGGGGACCATGGTGAAGATCAACGGCGTGGTGAAGGATGTCATCCCCGGCGCGGACTTCAAGAAAGCGGTTTTCGCCATCTGGCTGGGGGACAAACCCGCGGACAAGGGGCTGAAAAAGGGTCTCCTCGGCGGGTGACCGGGGACTTTCCCGCTCCGGCTTGACATTCCCCTCTCTCTTTAGTACTGTAGAGCCGGAATCCGGGGAGATTCCCGAGTGGTCAAAGGGGGCAGACTGTAAATCTGTTGGCACAGCCTTCGTAGGTTCAAATCCTACTCTCCCCATTGGACGGGCCCTTTCTTCGGAAAGGGCCTTTTTTTCACCCCTCTCGCGATATATTAGCGGAAGGACGGTCACGTGGCATGGAAACACCTTTTTTCGCCCAGGGTCTTCGGTTCGGCTGCACCCGGTGCTCCCGGTGCTGCCGGCACGACCCGGGCCATGTCTTTCTCACCCGGACGGATCTGGACGCCCTGACGGCAGGGGTGGGTCTGGACGAGAAAACCTTTGTCGGAACCTACTGCCGCCCTGTCACCATGGGCGGCCGCGCTCTCCTGAGTCTGAAGGAAAAACCCAACTACGACTGCATTTTCTGGGAAAGCGGCGGCTGCCGGGTTTACCCCCACCGGCCCTTCCAGTGCCGGAGCTTCCCTTTCTGGTCTTCGATCCTGGCCTCCGAAAGCGACTGGCGGCGGATGGGAGAGTACTGCCCCGGGATAGGCCGGGGGCGGACGCACTCCCGGGAGGAGATCGAAGCCTGGCTGGCGGGCCGGGAGGGGGAGCCGGTCCTGGAATTTTCACCGGAGCGGGGAGCGGAATGAAGGTCAAATTCTGGGGTGTCCGAGGTTCGATCCCGACCCCCCTCCCGCCGGAGGCGGTCCGCAGCAAGATAACCACGGTGGTCCAGCGGATACGCCCCGCGGATCTGGAATCCCCCGCGGCGCGGGAGTTTTTTCTTTCCCGGCTCCCCCCCTGGCTCTTCGGCACCGCCGGGGGCAACACCTCCTGCATCGAGGTCGAACTGCAGCCCGGCTCGGTGGTCCTCTTCGACGGAGGCTCGGGGTTGCGGGAGTTCTCCGCCCAGCTGGTCCACCGGAATCCCCGGCCCACCCGGTTTCATCTGTTTTTTTCCCATTTCCATTACGACCACCTCCAGGGGATCCCCTTCTTCGCTCCCCTGGGCGACCCCCGGGTGTCCGTGGACTTCTACAGTCCCGAGGAGGGGCTTAAGGAGAAGATCGAAGGGCAGATGCTCACCCCCTATTTTCCCGTGACCTTCGCCATGGTCACCCAGGCGAAGACCGCCTTCCACCGGCTCGGCGCAGAGCCCCTTCCCCTGGACGGCGGCCGGATCTTCTGGAAGCGGATGAACCACCCCGGGGGGTGTTTCGCCTACAAAGTGAGCGACGGGACGAACTCCGTCATATACGCCACGGATTCGGAATTGACGGAGAAGGATTTCGAAAAAAGCCCGGAGAACCGGGAGTTTTTCGAGAACGCGGACGCGCTGATCCTGGACTCCCAGTACACTCTGGGGGAGGCGGTGGAAAAGTACAACTGGGGCCACTCCTCCTTCAGCCTGGGGGTGGATTTCGCTGCGGAGTGGAACATCAGAAACCTCTACCTCTTCCACCACGAGCCCCTGTACAACGACCGGAAACTGCACAACAATCTCCAGTCCGCCCGATGGTACTACAGTCATCTGGGAAAGTCGGGACTGAACATTTTTCTTGCCGAAGAGGGGCGGGAGCTGGAATTTTAACATGACCATCGACGAGAATGAATGCATAGCCCTCTACGCCTTTTTGAAAAACCGGGAGGAGTCCCTGGGACCGGAACTGGAAAAACTCCTCCGGCGGGTGGAAGGGGTGGTTTTCGACAGACTGTCCATCGACGAGGTGGAGAGGTTGACCGAGGCGGGGAGGGGCGAAATCGTGGGAGGCAAGTCATGAGCAGGTTGGCGGCGGGTATCCTTCTTTTCATTTTTACCGTTTCCTTTCCCGCAGCGGCGGAGTACAATCCTCCCGACGGAGGGGAAGACATCCTGGAGCTGGCCTCTCCCCTTTTCCTTTCCCGGGGCGGGAGCGTCGTGTCCCTGGAATCGCCGGAGGCGGACATGCTGAATCCCGCCGCCTCCGCGCTGCAGCAGCGCAAGACCCTGGGTCTTTCCTACGTGGGGCTCGCCGATTTCGCCGGGGACGGCTGGCGGGGGCATGGGGCCTTCGTGGGGGGAACCTGGCCGACCCGTTTCGGCGTTTTCTCCGGTTCCACGCAGTTCCTGCACGCGCCGCTGCCGGACATGGATCTGGGAAGTCTGGGGATCTTCCGCTTCTCCTTCGCCAAGGACCTGTACCCGGATCTGCTGGTGGGTTCGGGTGTCCATGTCACGGTGGGAGAGAAGGACTCCTTCGACATCGGGCTCGGGGCGGACCTGGGCTTCATCCATCTGACGGAACAGACCTTAGGCCTGCGGAACTTCCGCTGGGGGGCGGCGCTGCGCAACATGGGCAGGCCCTACTCCCCGGTGGACGGCCGCTCCGGGTTTCCGTCCCCCTTCACGCCCGCCGTGGGAGCGGCCTTCACCCCCCTGCGGTCCGCCGGCGGGGTGAGCCTGGACCTCAGTCTGGACGCCGCCTTCCCCGCCTTCCAGGACCTGCGGCTGTCCCTGGGGGCGGACCTTTCCATCAAGGAGAGGCTCGGCCTGCACAGCGCCCTGCGTTTCGACGCGCGGCAATTCCTCGGGGACGGGCTCGCCCGGCGCAGCCTGATCCCCTCCTTCGGGCTTTCGGTGGTTTTCCGGACCGATTTCGTCGGCGGAGGCTTCCTGGACGAAAAGGGATGGAGCCGCAGCGATGTCACGGCCCGGCTGGCCGCGGCCCCGCTGCACAAGGGCCTCTGGGCCATGGGAGGCGGGGTGACCGTCAATCTGGGCGTCATGGACACCAACCCGCCGACGATACACATCGGCTATCCCGAGGACCGTTACATATCACCCAACATGGACGGCGTTTCCGACGCTCTGGAGTTTCCGGTGAGCATCGACGACGAACGCTATATCCGGGAGTACCGGTTCATGGTGCTGGACCAGCAGGGACGGACGGT
>Ga0302245_1001564_pt1 | contig 14892 bp, 11 predicted proteins | sample AAG_UR_Thr_MG_FD_193512 | JGI IMG/M metagenome (GOLD analysis project Ga0302245, IMG submission 193512) | Enriched activated sludge microbial communities from anaerobic digester in WTTP, New Holstein, Wisconsin, United States - AAG_UR_Thr | ecosystem: Engineered > Bioreactor > Anaerobic >... | reverse complement strand
ATATATATCAATATCACACACACACACTATATATTATATTTTACATATATATATATATATATATATATATATATTAGGGTCGTGATAGTCTTTTTCTTATATTGTGACCTACTAAACTTAATCCTCTCCCCAACACTATATCTCAAAGTGAAATCACAGTAGCTCAATAAAAGTTCCACTATCATAAATAAATATTATATAACAATAGTTTTATATATGACTTATATTAATATCTTAAAAAAATATATATATCAATATCACACTATATATATATATATATATATATTAGGGTCACGATAGTCTTTTTCTTATATTGTGACCTACCAAACTTGATCCTCTCCCCAACACTATACCTAAGAGTGAAATCATAGTAGCTCAATAAAAGTTTCACTATCATAAATAAATATTATATGACAACAGTTTTATGCATGACTTATATTAATATCCTAATATATATATTGATATCACACTATATATTATATTTTACATATATATATATATATATATATATATATTAGGGTCGCGATAGTCTTTTCTTGTATTGTGACCTACCAAACTCGATCCTCTTCCCAACACTATATCTCAGAGTGAAATCATGACAGCTCAATAAAAGTTTCACTATCATAAATAAATATTGTATGGCAACAGTTTTATGCATGACTCATAAGGCTTTTGTAAAGAGATCACAACAATAACTCACTAAATGTATATTTTACATGGTGTGTTGAAGCTTTCTTAAACACAGCCTTCTTCCTAACACTAGATCTCAGAGTGAATATACAAGTAGCTTAACAAAACTTTCATTATAATATATAATTAGTATAATATAATAGTTTTAGGTATGACTTATAAGAATCTTCAAAAATATATATATATATATAGCATAATAAAATATATACGTTACACTATAAAACGTCAAAAAACATTAGCTTCTTCCCAACACTATATCTCAGAGTGAAGTTACAATAGCTCAACAAAACTTTCAATATTTACATATAATTAGTATATGACAAACAGTTTTAGATATAACTCATGTGAATCTTCAAAAATATATATCACACCCCTATACATTGTACCCCCCCCCCACCTGTCTTGCCCTCCCATGGTGTAACTCAGGGGTATTTTTTTTCCCTGCAAATGATATCTCAGGTGATGGCTTTGGATATCAAAATGAGTATGCAACCATCATGTAGCCCATCAAAAGTAGGTGTCACATGCATGCAAGGCTTGTGCATGAGTCATTGACCACAGCACATGTGAACCATGGGATACTCAAAGTACATCCAGGTTGGCACTTTTTTTCCATGAAAAAAAATTTTTTTTTTTTTGGCGCCATGTGGCGCCTAGTGCTCAGCCGACAATCACTTTTACAAAACAAAAGTTGAACTGTAAGTCATCCCAGAGTACAAGGTACACGTGGTCAGTAACGAGTTTCGATGAAGAACTAAGGTTGGGGCTACAACCCATAACCATCCTGTGCAAGTCAAAGATTTTTTTTTTTCTGAGAAGGGTTCGGTCCGAGGCATAGTGCCAAGCCGTACCATTTTATTGCGAAACGAAACCTGGATATTAAGTCATTCGTGACTACAGGGTACACGCTGTATGCGAAGTTTTTTTGCCAAAGACGAATGTTGGACCTGCAGTCCATGACCATCCTGCGCAAGTCGATGTTTTTTTTCCGCGAAAAAAATTTTTGACGGTGGTATGGCACCTAGTGCTCAGCTGTAACATTTTATTGCGAAACGAAACCTGGATATTAAGTCATTCGTGATTACAGGGTACACGTGGCATGTGAAGTTTTTTTTTTAAAGACGAAGGTTGGACCTGCAGTCCATGACCATCCTGCGCAAGTCAAAAAAAATTTTTTTCTGCGAAAGGTTCGGTCCGAGGCATAGTGCTCAGCTGAAACATTTTATTGCGAAACGAAACCTGGATATTAAGTCATTCGTGACTACAAGGTAAAAGTGGCATGTGAAGATTTTTTTATAACTTCGAAGGTTGGACCTGCAGTCCATGACCATCCTGCTCAAGTCGACGTTTTTTTTCCGCGAAAAAAATTTTTTACGGTGGTATGGCACCTAGTGCTCAGCAGTATCATTTTATTGCGAAACTAAACCTGGATATTAAGTCATTCGTGATTACAGGGTACATGTGGCATGCGAAGGTTTTTTGTCAAAGACGAATGTTGGACCTGCAGTCCATGACCATCCTGCGCAAGTCGACGTTTTTTTCCCGCGAAAAAAAATTTTGACACCCAGTATAACGACCGGTACTCAGTTGCTACATTTTTCCCAACAACAAGAGTTGAACTGTAAGTCATTCGTTGGTACAAGGTATAAGTGGCATGTGTCACTTTTTGGCAGTAAACTAAGGTTGGAGCTATAACCCATAACCATCCTGCGCAAGTCAACATTTTTTTTTTTCTGCGAATGGTTCGGTCCGAGGCATAGTGCTAGGCTGTACCATTTTATTGCGAAATGAAACTCAAACCATAAGTCATTCGTTATTACAAGGTACACGTGATATTCGAAGATTTTTTTATAAGTATGAATGTTGGACCTGCAGTCCATGACCATCCTGTCCAAGTCGACGTTTTTTTTCCGCGAAAAAAAAATTTTAACGTTGTATAACGACTGGTACTCAGGTGCTACATTTTTCCTAACAACAGAAGTTGAAGCATAAGTCATCCGTGAGTACAAGGTATACGTGGTGGGTGTCACTTTTTGGCAGTAAACTAAGGTTGGAGCTATAATCCATAACCATCCTGCGCAAGTCAACATTTTTTTTTTCCGCGAAAAGTTCGGTCCGAGGCATAGTGCTCAGCAGTACAATTTTATTGCGAAATGAAACTTGAATTTTAAGTCATACATTTTTATAAGGTACACGTGACATGCGAAGATTTTTTTATAAGTACGAAGGTTGGACCTGCAGTCCATGACCATCCTGCTCAAGTCGACGTTTTTTCCGCGAAAATTTTTTTTTAACATCCAGTATAACGACTAGTTCTCAGTTGCTACATTTTTCCTAACAACAGAAGTTGAACCATAAGTCATCCACAAGTACAAGGTATTCGTGGCATGTTTCACTTTTTGGCAGTAAACTAAGGTTGCGGCTATAATCCATAACCATCCTGCGCAGAGACTATTGTTTTTCGTTTTCCGCGAAAAGTTAAGTCCGAGGCATAGTGCCAAGCCGTACCATTTTATTGCGAAACTAAACCTGGATTTTAAGTCATTCGTGAGTACAAGGAACACGTTGTATGCGAAGATTTTTTTATAAGTACGAAGGTTGGACCTGTAGTCCATGACCATCCTGTGTAGATCTCCACTTTTTTCGCGGTTTTTGTGTTAGGCGAAATTTTTTTTCTCGAGGTAACTCAGGGTACTTTTTCAAGAACGATATGTAGGTGATGGCTTTGGATATCGAAACGAGTAAGGTACCATTCGATAGCTCTCAACATTTTGGTTATTATGCCACTCGGTTCAAGTTTGAGATAATTCGATTTCGCTGTTAAAAAATCACTTTTTTAAAAATCGAAAAATCCCGATTTTTGTACCCCCAATAACTCTGGTCAAAATGTGATGATTGAACTGAAACAAGTTTTTTTAGATTCTCCATTAAAATGTGGTTCTTTTGGAATCTGTGTCGTTTTTTAAAGTTCGGATAAGTATATTGACCCAGAAGGGTAGACTGATAGGAAAATGTATAGGAATGTTGTCATATAACAAAATGTATAGACTCAAAATCATTTTTTTTGGAATTTTTTTAAAACTAAACTACCATCGTGTAGCCCATTAAAAATTGAAACTTTTGGAATCTGTGTCGTACTTTAATAATCGACCAGTACATGCGAACCATGGCCTGTCTTTTTCCCAAGTTGGGGTCAAAATTTCCGAGAACGATATGTAGGTGATGGCTTTGGGTATCGAAACGAGTATGCCACCATTCGATAGCCCTGAACATTTTGGTTATTATACCACCCGGTTCAAGTTTGAGATAATTCGAGATCGCTGTTAAAAATTCACTTTTTTAAAATCGAAAAAAATCAGGATTTTTGTACCCCCATAACTCTGGTCAAAATGTGATGATTGAACTGAAACAAGTTTTTCTGAATTCTCCATGAAAATGTGGTTCTTTTAGAATCTGTGTCGTTTTTTAAAGTTCGGATCAATATACTGACCAAAAAGGGTAGACTGATAGGAAAAATGTATAGGAATGTTGTCATATATGTGAAATGTATAGGACCCAAAAAAACTTTTGTCACAATTAATTTAAAACTAAACTGTAATCGTGTAGCCCATTAAAAATTGAAACTTTTGGAATCTGTGTCATATCCCAATAATCGACCAGTACATGCAAACCATGGCCTGTCTTTTCCCCAACTTGGGGTCATTTTTTCCGAGAACTATATGAAGGTGATGGCTTTGGGTATCGAAACGAGTATGCCATCATTCGATAGCCCTGAATGTCTAGATCAACATTGTAATCAAATCGTTTCGTTTTTATTGCGTGATCGCTGTTAAAAAATCACGTTTTTAAAGTCGAAAAAATAAGAACTTTTGTACCCACTTAACTATGGTAAAAAATGTGATGATCGAAATGAAAAAAGTTTTTTTAGATTCTACATTAAAATTTGAAACTTTTAGAATCTGTGTCGTATCTGAATAATCGAGAAGTACATGGTAACCATGGTTCGTCTTTTTCCCAAGTTGGGGTCATTTTTTTTTCCGCGAACTATATGAAGGTGATGGATTTCGGTATCGAAACTTGGTATGGCACAATTCGATACTCCTGAACATCTAGATCGACTAACACAATATTTAGTTTCGTTTATATCACGCTGTCACTATTAAAGAATCTCATTTTTAACCCAATTTTTTCTTTTTTTTTCAATGTCCTCATAACTCCGGTCAAAATATGATGATCCGCCTGAAAGTTGAATTTCCAGATTCCTCATGTAAATTTACCCCCGGAAAAGCGGGAGAATCTAAAATCAGACGCATTTTTTTTTTCAAAAAAAAACCGAAAAATCAAAAATTTCATGTTCCGGACATTAAAGCGCAGCTGAGATATTTTATTACTAAAAAAAAGACTCTCTACAGTCATGACACATTTACAAGGTATCCGTGGTATGCGAAGTTTTTTTTATAAGTGCAATCTTTGGACCTACAGACCCAAACCAATGTACCCAAGTCGACGTTTTTTTCCGCGAAAAAAAATTTTTTGGCGCTGTGTAGCGCCTAGTTCTCGGTCACCAATCACTTTAAAAAAGAGAAAGTTGAACTATAAGTCATCCCTGGTTACAAGGTATACGATGTCAGTAATGAGTTTCGATCAAAATCAGACGTTGGAGCTACAACCCGTAACCATCCTGCGCAACTCGATGCATTTTTTTTCCGCGAAAATTTCAGTATAGCACTTAGTACTTAGGTGTATCATTTTATTGCGAAACAAAACTTGAATTTTAAGTCATACATTTTTACAGGGTACACGTGGTATGTGTTGATTTTTTTATAAGTGCGAAGGTTGGGGCTGCAATCCATGACCATCCTGATTAAGTCGACTTTTTCAAATTTTCGCGGAAATTTTCAGTATAGCACATAGTTAGCTGCACCCATTCACTTTTACAAAACAAAAGTTGAACTGTAAGTCATCCCTTATTACAAGGTATAAGTGGTCAGTAACGAGTTTCGATCAAAATCTATAGTTGGGGCTACAATCCATAACCATCCTGCGCAAGTCGATGCTTTTTTTTTCTGAGAAGGGTTCGGTCCGTGACATAGTGCCAAGCCGTACCATTTTATTGCGAAACAAAACTCGAACTATAAGTCATTCGTGATTACAAGGTACACGTTGCATGTGAAGATTTTTTTTCAAAGACGAAGGTTGGACCTGCAGTCCATGACCAATCCTGCTCAAGTCGACGTTTTTTTTCCGCGAAAATTTTTTTTTGACGTTGTATAGTGACTGGTACTCAGGTGCTACATTTTTCCCAACAACGGAAGTTGGACTGTAAGTCATTCGTTGGTACAAGGTATACGTGGCATGTGTCACTTTTTGGCAGTAAACTAAGGTTGGAGCTACAATCCATAACCATCCTGCGCAACTCGAATATTTTTTTTTCTGCGAAGGGTTCGGTCCGAGGCATAGTGCTAGGCCCGTACAATTTTATTTCGAAACGAAACTTGGATTTTAAGTCATACATTTTTACAAGGTATAAGCCACATGTGAAGATTTTTTGTCAACGACGAAGGTTGGACCTGCAGTCCGTGACCATCCTGTCCAAGTCGACGTTTTTTTTCCGCGAAAAAAAAATTTTGACGTTGTATAACGACTGGTACTCAGTTGCTACATTTTTCCCAACAACAGAAGTTGAAGCATAAGTCATCCGTGAGTACAAGGTATACGTGGTGGGTGTCACTTTTTGGCAGTAAACTAAGGTTGTGGCTATAATCCATAACCATCCTGCGCAACTCGATGTTTTTTTTTTCCGCGAATGGTTCGGTCCGATGCATAGTGCCAAGCCGTACCATTTTATTGCGAAACGAAACCTGGATTTTAAGTCACACATTTTTATAAGGTATAAGTGGTATGCGAAGATTTTTTGTCAACGACAAATGTTGGACCTGCAGTCCATGACCATCCTGCCCAAGTCGATGCTTTTTTCGCAGAAAAAAAAGTTTTAACATCCAGTATAACGACTAGTACTCAGTTGCTACATTTTTCCTAACAACAGAAGTTGAAGCATAAGTCACCCACAAGTGCAAGGTATACTTGGCATGTTTCACTTTTTGGCAGTAAACTAAGGTTGTGGCTATAATCCATAACCATCCTGCGCAGAGACTATTGTTTTTCATTTTCCGCGAAAAGTTAGGTCCGAGGCATAGTGCCAAGCAGTACCATTTTATTGCGAAACGAAACCTGGATTTTAAGTCATTCGTGATTACAAGGAACACGTGGTATGCGAAGATTTTTTTATAAGTACGAAGGTTGGACCTGCAGTCCTTGACCATCCTGTGTAGATCTCCACTTTTTTCGCGGTTTTTGTGTTAGGCGAAAATTTTTTTTCATAGGAACTCAGAGTAATTTTTCAGAGAACGATATGTAGGTGATGGCTTTGGATATCGAAACGAGTAAGGTGTCATTCGATAGCTCTCAACATTTCGGTTATTATACCACCCGGTTCAAGCTTGTGATAATTCATTATCACAGTTAAAAAACCAACTTTTTAAAATCGAAAAAGTCAGGATTTTTGTACCCCCATAACTCTGGTCAAAATTTGGTGATTGAACTGAAACAAGTTTTTTTAGATTCTCCATTAAAATGTGGTTCTTTTGGAATCTGTGTCGTTTTTTAAAGTTCGGATAAGTATATTGACCCAGAAGGGTAGACTGATAGGAAAATGTATAGGAATGTTGTATATATGTGAAATGTATAGACTAAAAAAAATTTTTGTAACAATTAATTTAAAACTAAACTGTCATCGTGTAGCCCATAAAAAATTGAAACTTTTGGAATCTGTGTCGTATCCCAATAATCGACCAGTACATGCGAACCATGGCCTGTCTTTTCCCCAAGTTGGGGTCATTTTTTCCGAGAACTATATGAAGGTGATGGCTTTGGGTATCGAAACGAGTATGCCACCATTCGATAGCCCTGAACGTCTAGATCAAAATTTCAATCAAATCGTTTCGTTTTTATCGCGTGATCGCTGTTAAAAAATCACGTTTTTAAAGTCGAAAAAATCAGAACTTTTGTACCCACTTAACTATGGTAAAAAATGTGATGATCGAAATGAGACAAGTTTTTTTAGATTCTACATTAAAATTTGAAACTTTTAGAATCTGTGTCGCGCCATAATAATCGACAAGTACATGTGAACAATGGTTCGTCTTTTTCCCAAGTTGGGGTCATTTTTTTTTTCCGCGAACTATATGAAGGTGATGGATTTTGGTATCGAAACTGGGAATGGCACAATTCGATACTCCTGAATATCTAGATCGACTAACACAATATTTAGTTTCGTTTATATCACGCTGTCACTATTAAAGAATCTCATTTTTAACCCAATTTTTTCTTTTTTTTTCAATGTCCTCATAACTCTGGTCAAAATATGATGATCCGCCTGAAAGTTGAATTTCCAGATTCCTCATGTAAATTTACCCCCGTAAAAGTGGGAGAATCTAAAATCAGACGCATTTTTTTTTCAAAAAAAAACCGAAAAATCAAAAATTTCGTGTTCCGAACCTTAAAGCGCAGCTGAGATATTTTATTACTAAAAAAAAGACTCTCTACAATCATGACACATTTACAAGGTACCCGTGGTATGCGAAGTTTTTTTTATAAGTTCGAATGTTGGACCTACAGACCCAAACCAATGTACCCAAGTCGCACTTTTTTCCGCGAAAAAAAAATTTTTTGGCGCTGTGTAGCGCCTAGTGCTCGGTCACCAATCACTTTAAAAAAGAGAAAGTTGAACTATAAGTCATCCCTTGTTACAAGGTATACGATGTCAGTAATGAGTTTCGATCAAAATCAGACGTTGGGGCTACAACCCGTAACCATCCTGCGCAACTCGATGCATTTTTTTTCCGCGAAAATTTCAGTACAGCACTTAGTACTTAGCTGTATCATTTTATTGCGAAACAAAACTTGAATTTTAAGTCATACATTTTTACAGGGTACACGTGGTATGTGTTGATTTTTTTATAAGTGCGAAGGTTGGGGCTGCAATCCATGACCATCCTGATTAAGTCGACTTTTTCAAATTTTCGCGGAAATTTTCAGTATAGCACATAGTTAGCGGCACCCACTCACTTTTACGAAACAAAAGTTGAACTGTAAGTCATCCCTGATTACAAGGTATAAGTGGTCAGTAACGAGTTTCGATCAAAAGCTATAGTTGGGGCTGCAACCCGTAACCATCCTGCGCAACTCGATGCTTTTTTTTTCTGAGAAGGGTTCGGTCCGAGGCATAGTGCTCAGCTGTAAGATTTTATTGCGAAACAAAACTTAGATATTAAGTCATTCGTTATTACAGGGTACACGTGGTATGTGAAGATTTTTTTTCAAAGACGAAGGTTGGACCTGCAGTCCATGACCATCCTGATCAGGTCGATGTTTTTTTTCCGCGAAAATTTTTTTTTGATGTTGTATAACGACTGGTACTCAGGTGCTACATTTTTCCCAACAACGGAAGTTGGACTGTAAGTCATCCGTGGGTACAAGGTATACGTGGCATATGTCACTTTTTGGCAGTAAACTAAGGTTGGAGCTACAATCCATAACCATCCTGCGCAAGTCAACATTTTTTTTTTCTGCGAAGGGTTCGGTCCGAGGCATAGTGCCAAGCAGTACCATTTTATTGCGAAACGAAACCTGGATTTTAAGTCATACATTTTTATAAGGTACCTGTGACATGTGAAGATTTTTTTATAAGTACGAAGGTTGGACCTGTAGTCCATGACCATCCTGCCCAAGTCGACACTTTTTTTCCGCGAAAATTTTTTTTTAACGTTGTATAACGACTGGTACTCAGTTGCTACATTTTTCCCAACAACAGAAGTTGAAGCATAAGTCATACGTGAGTACAAGGTATACGTGGTGGGTGTCACTTTTTGGCAGTAAACTAAGGTTGTGGCTATAATCCATAACCATCCTGCGCAAGTCGATGCTTTTTTTTTCCGCGAAAAGTTAAGTCCGAGGCATAGTGCTCAGCAGTACCATTTTATTGCGAAACGAAACCCGGATATTAAGTCATTCGTTAGTACAGGGTACACGTGGTATGCGAAGATTTTTTGTCAAAGACGAAGGTTGGACCTGCAGTCCATGACCATCCTGCCCAAGTCGATGCTTTTTTTCCGCGAAAAAAAATTTTAACATCCAGTATAACGACTAGTTCTCAGTTGCTACATTTTTCCTAACAACAGAGGTTGAACCATAAGTCACCCAGAAGTACAAGGTATGCGTGGCATGTTTCACTTTTTGGCAGTAAACTAAGGTTGCGGCTATAATCCATAACCATCCTGCGCAGAGACTATTGTTTTTCGTTTTCCGCGAAAAGTTAAGTCCGAGGCATAGTGCCAAGCAGTACCATTTTATTGCGAAACGAAACCTGGATTTTAAGTCATTCGTGAGTACAAGGAACAAGTGGTATGCGAAGATTTTTTTATAAGTACGAATGTTGGGTATATAACGCATGACCATCCTGTGTAGATCTCCACTTTTTTCGCGGTTTTTGTGTTAGGCGAAAATTTTTTTCTCGAGGTAACTCAGGGTACTTTTTCAAGAACGATATGTAGGTGATGGCTTTGGGTATCGAAACGAGTAAGGTACCATTCGATAGCTCTCAACATTTTTGTTATTATGCCACTCGGTTCAAGTTTGAGATAATTCGATATCGCTGTTAAAAAATCACTTTTTTAAAATCGAAAAATCCTGATTTTTGTACCCCCAATAACTCTGGTCAAAATATGATGATTGAACTGAAACAAGTTTTTCTGAATTCTCCATTAAAATGTGGTTCTTTTGGAATCTGTGTCGTTTTTTAAAGTTCGGATAAGTATACTGACCAAAAAGGGGTAGACTAATGGGAAAATGTATAGGAATGTTGTCATATATGTGAAATGTATGGACTCAAAAAAAAATTTGTTGGAATTTTTTTAAAACTAAACTACCATCGTGTAGCCCATTAAAAATTGAAACTTTTGGAATCTGTGTCGTACTTGAATAATCGACCAGTACTTGCGAACCATGGCCTGTCTTTTTCCCAACTTGGGGTCAAAATTTCCGAGAGCGATATGTAGGTGATGGCTTTGGGTATCGAAACGAGTATGCCACCATTCGATAGCCCTGAACTTTTTAGTTATTATGCCACTCGGTTCAAGTTTGAGATAATTCGAGATCGCTGTTAAAAATTCACTTTTTTAAAAATCGAAAAATCCCGATTTTAGTACCCCCAATAACTCTGGTCAAAATGTGATGATTGAACTGAAACAAGTTTTTCTGAATTCTCCATTGAAATGTGGTTCTTTTGGAATCTGTGTCGTTTTTTAAAGTTCGGATCAATATACTGACCAAAAAGGGGTAGACTAATGGGAAAATGTATAGGAATGTTGTCATATATACTAAATGTATAGGACCCAAAAAAACTTTTGTCACAATTAATTTAAAACTAAACTGCCATCGTGTAGCCCATTAAAAATTGAAACTTTTGGAATCTGTGTCGTATCCAAATAGTTGACTAGTACATGCGAACCATGGCCTGTCTTTTCCCCAGGTTGGGGTCATTTTTTCCGCGAACTATATGAAGGTGATGGCTTTGGGTATCGAAACGAGTATGCCACCATTCGATAGCCCTGAATGTCTAGATCAACATTGTAATCAAATCGTTTCGTTTTTATTGCGTGATCGCTGTTAAAAAATCACGTTTTTAAAGTCGAAAAAAATCAGAACTTTTGTACCCACTTAACTATGGTAAAAAATGTGATGATCGAAATGAAACAAGTTCCATCACGTAGCTCTTGAAAATTTGAAACTTTTAGAATCTGTGTCGTACCCTAATAATCGACAAGTGTATGCTAACCATGGTTCGTCTTTTTCCCAAGTTGGGGTCTTTTTTTTTCCGCGAACTATATGAAGGTGATGGATTTTGGTATCGAAACTGGGAATGGCACAATTCGATACTCCTAAACATCTAGATAGACGAACGCAACATTTCGTTTCGTTTATATCACGTTATAACTGTTAAAGAATCTCATTTTCAACCCAAAAAATTTTTTTTTGTTCAATGGCCTCATAACTCAGGTCAAAATATGATGATCCGCCTGAAAGTTGAATTTTCAGATTCCTCATGTAAATTTACCCCCGGAAAAGCGGGAGAATCTAAAATCAGACGCATTTTTTTTTTCAAAAAAAAACCGAAAAATCAAAAATTTCGTGTTCCGGACCTTAAAGCGCAGCTGAGATATTTTATTACTAAAAAAAAGACTCTCTACAATCATGACACATTTACAAGGTACCAGTTGTATGCGAAGTTTTTTTTATAAGTACAATCGTTGGACCTACAGACCCAAACCAATGTACCCAAGTCGACGTTTTTTTCCGCGAAAAAAAATTTTTTGGCGCTGTATAGCACCTAGTGCTCGGTCACAAATCACTTTTACAAAACAAAAGTTGAACTATAAGTCATCCCAGAGTACAAGGTATACGTGACCAGTAATGAGTTTCGATCAAAATCAGACGTTGGAGCTACAACCCATAACCATCCTGCGCAACTCGATGCATTTTTTTTTCCGCGAAAATTTCAGTATAGCACTTAGTACTTAGCTGTACCATTTTATTGCGAAACAAAACTTGAATTTTAAGTCATACATTTTTACAGGGTACACGTGGTATGTGTTGATTTTTTTATAAGTACGAATGTTGGGGCTGCAATCCATGACCATCCTGATTAAGTCGACTTTTTCAAAATTTCGCGGAATTTTTCAGTATAGCACATAGTTAGCTGCACCCATTCACTTTTACAAAACAAAAGTTGAACTGTAAGTCATCCCATGGTACAAGGTATACGTGACCAGTAACGAATTTCGATCAAAATCTATAGTTGGGGCTACAATCCATAACCATCCTGCGCAACTCGATGCTTTTTTTTTCTGAGAAGGGTTTTGTCCGAGGCATAGTGCTAAGCTGAAACATTTTATTGCGAAACGAAACCTAGATATTAAGTCATTCGTGAGTACAAGGTACACGAGACATGTGAAGTTTTTTTTTCAAAGACGAAGGTTGGACCTGTAGTCCATGACCATCCTGCTCAGGTCGACACTTTTTTTCCGCGAAAAAAAAATTTTAACGTTGTATAACGACTGGTACTCAGGTGCTACATTTTTCCCAACAACGAAAGTTGGACTGTAAGTCATCCGTGGGTACAAGGTATGCGTGACATATGTCACTTTTTGGCAGTAAACTAAGGTTGTGGCTACAATCCATAACCATCCTGCGCAAGTCAACTTTTTTTTTTTTCTGCGAAGGGTTCGGTCCGTGACATAGTGCTAAGCTGTACCATTTTATTGCGAAATGAAACCTGGATTTTAAGTCATACATTTTTACAAGGTATAAGCTACATGTGAAGATTTTTTTATAAGTACGAAGGTTGGACCTGCAGTCCATGACCATCCTGCCCAAGTCGACGTTTTTTTTCCGCGAAAATTTTTTTTTAACGTTGTATAACGACTGGTACTCAGTTGCTACATTTTTCCTAACAACAGAACTTGGACTGTAAGTCATCCGTTGGTACAAGGTACACGCGACATGTGTCACTTTTTGGCAGTAAACTAAGGTTGTGGCTATAATCCATAACCATCCTGCGCAACTCGATGTTTTTTTTTTCCGCGAATGGTTCGGTCCGAAGCATAGTGCCAAGCCGTACCATTTTATTGCGAAACGAAACCTGGATTTTAAGTCATACACTTTTACAGGGTACCTGTGACATGCGTTTGTTTTTTTTTAAAGACGAAGGTTGGACCTGTAGTCCATGACCATCCTGTCCAAGTCGATGCTTTTTTTCCGCGAAAATTTTTTTTAACAGACAGTATAGCACCTAGTACTCAGTTGCTACATTTTTCCCAAAAACAAAAGTCGAAGCATAAGTAACACACAAGTACAAGGTATACGCGACATGTGTCACTTTTTGGCAGTAAACTAAGGTTGTGGCTATAATCCATAACCATCCTGCGCAGAGACTATTGTTTTTCATTTTCCGCGAAAAGTTCGGTCCGAGGCATAGTGCCAAGCCGTACCATTTTATTGCGAAATGAAAATCGAACTACAAGCTGAAAAAATTTACAGGGTATCCGTGGTATGCGTTGTTTTTTTGTAGTAAACTAATATTGTGCCTACAAATCAAAACCATCCTGTACAGATCTCCACTTTTTTCGCGGTTTTTGTGTTAGGCGAATTTTTTTTTTCGTGGGAACTCAGAGTACTTTTTCAGAGAACGATATATCAGTGATGGCTTTGGGTATCAAAATGAGTATGGTAACATTCGATAGCCCTCAACATTTTGGTTATTATACCACTCGGTTCAAGTTTGAGATAATTCAATACAACAGTTAAAAAACCACTTTTTTAAAATCGAAAAATTCTGATTTTAGCACCCCCAATAACTCTGGTCAAAATGTGATGATTGAACTGAAACAAATTTTTTTAGATTCTCCATTAAAATGTGGTTCTTTTGGAATCTGTGTCGTTTTTTAAAGTTCGGATAAGTATACTGACCCAGAGGGGTAGACTAATGGGAAAATGTATAGGAATGTTGTCATATAGCAAAATGTATGGACTCAAAACCAATTTTGTTGGAATTAATTTAAAACTAAACTACCATCGTGTAGCCCATAAAAAATTGAAACTTTTGGAATCTGTGTCGTACTTTAATAATCGACCAGTACATGCGAACCATGGCCTGTCTTTTTCCCAACTTGGGGTCAAATTTTCCAATAACGATATATCAGTGATGGCTTTGGGTATCGAAACGGGTATGCCACCATTCGATAGCCCTTATCTTTTTACACGAACTATAAATCGGTTTGTTTCGTTTGTATCACTCGATTGCTATGAAAAAATCACTTTGTTAAATCCCTCAGTGAAAAATCGGGACTTTTGTACCCACTTAACTCTGGTCAAAATGTGATAATCGAAATGAAACCGATTCTATTGGATTTCTCATCTAAATTTTACTCTAGTAATATATTTTTTGTTTTATAATTTTTTTTTCGATTATAAAGAGTATATATAATGTATGGGGTAGAAAAAAAAAATTCGCCTAACACAAAAACCGCGAAAAAAGTGGAGATCTGTACAGGATGGTTTTGATTTGTAGGCACAATATTAGTTTAC
>Ga0302245_1001541_pt1 | contig 15073 bp, 10 predicted proteins | sample AAG_UR_Thr_MG_FD_193512 | JGI IMG/M metagenome (GOLD analysis project Ga0302245, IMG submission 193512) | Enriched activated sludge microbial communities from anaerobic digester in WTTP, New Holstein, Wisconsin, United States - AAG_UR_Thr | ecosystem: Engineered > Bioreactor > Anaerobic >... | reverse complement strand
ATGGTGAAAAGCTAACGCAAAAAAAAGCCAATGCCCTTTCTCTCAAGAAAAATATAATAATACTTGCCGGCCATTACAAGGGAGTCGACCAGAGAATAAGGGATTACCTCGTAACAAGTGAGATATCAATAGGCGACTATGTGCTGTCAGGAGGTGAACTCCCCGCCGCCGTGATAGTTGATGCAGTTGTAAGACTGATCCCCGGGGTGCTGGGAGACGAGCAATCTGCCCTCTCCGACTCATTCCAGGATGACCTGCTTGCCCCTCCCGTCTATACCAGACCGGCTGAATTCATGGGATGGAAAGTACCGGATGTTCTGCTGTCGGGGCATTTGGCAAATATAGAAAAGTGGAGACATGAGCAGTCGGTGGAAAGGACGGGGAAGCTGAGACCGGGGTTGTTGGAGAGTGAGGAGGAATGAATGGGAGAATGGGAGAATGGGAGAAGGGGGGAATGGGATATGGTTTGAATATTTTGGAAAAGACGAAAAGCTTTTGTAAAATTGTACCTTATTTTTTCGATTTAACACAACTAATTAATTATCAACGACATGAATACGCAGAATTTTATTGATCGCGAAGACCGGTATGGTGCTCATAACTACCATCCGCTTCCGGTGGTTCTTGATAGAGGTGAAGGTCCGTTTGTCTGGGATGTTGAGGGAAAAAGGTATTTTGACTTTCTGTCGGCATATTCCGCCGTGAACCAGGGTCATTGCCATCCCAGGATTGTTGAGGCCATGATTAACCAGGCCAGGAAACTTGCTCTCACGTCAAGGGCGTTTTACAATTCTGTGCTTGGCGAGTATGAGGAATTCATAACCAGGTATTTTGGCTACGACAAGGTTCTTCCCATGAACTCCGGCGCCGAAGCTGACGAAACAGCTCTCAAACTGTGCCGTAAATGGGCATACAAAAAGAAGGGAATTGCCAAGGGAAATGCAAAGATCATTTGCTGCGACGGCAATTTCCATGGCAGGACCATCACCATTATATCAATGTCGACCGATCCTGACGCCAGGAACGATTACGGTCCATTCACTCCTGGTTTTATAACCATACCTTACAACGACCTCGGTGCATTGAAAGAAGCGCTCAGGGATCCCGACATTGCCGGATTCCTGGTTGAGCCCATTCAGGGCGAAGCCGGTGTTTTCGTTCCCGACGACGGATATCTCAGGCAGGCCTACGAACTGTGCAAGAAAAACAATGTTCTTTTTATTGCCGATGAAGTCCAGACCGGACTTGCGCGTACCGGCAAGCTTCTTGCCTGCGACCACGAAGGTGTTCGTCCCGACATACTCATCCTTGGCAAGGCTCTTTCGGGAGGCCTTATGCCAATTTCGGCAGTGCTGGCTGATGATGAAATCATGCTCACCATAAAGCCCGGGGAACACGGATCGACCTTCGGCGGCAATCCCATTGCAGCAAAGGTCGCCATAGCGGCTCTTTCGGTATTAAAGGATGAAAAACTGGCTGAGAATGCAGAAAGACTTGGCAATATCTTCCGCGATGAAATGAAAAGCATCAAGTCTGACATGATCGAGCTCGTCAGGGGAAAAGGTCTGCTGAACGCTGTTGTTATCAGGCCTAAGAACGGAAAGACAGCCTGGGATGTATGCCTTGCCATGAAGGACAAGGGAGTTATCGCCAAGCCGACGCATGAACACATAATTCGCTTCGCTCCTCCCCTTGTAATCACCGAAGCCCAGCTAAGGGAAGCTATCGGTCTTATCAGGGAAGCCTTTAAACTATTTGAATAACATTCATTTGTGACTAAAAGGACAGTAGGGTTCGCGTTAATACTTGCTGCTCTTGCCATAAGCGCCTGCAACAGCAGCATATCCAGAAAGATCTATCCGAAAGAGTTGCAGGAACATGTCAGCTTCCTCTCATCCGACGAACTGAAAGGAAGGATGACCGGTACGGAAGGCGACAGTCTGGCTGCCGTTTACATCCGCGACAGGCTGCTGGAAGCCGGGCTCGAAACTATGACACCCGACGGCTATCAGCCTTTTGAGGTATCCGACATGGTTACTGCCGGAGAAAGGAATTTCCTGTCGGCAGGAGGCCGTTCCTTCAATCCCGTGGCCGACATATCACCCTTCGCGTTCAGTGGAAATTCGGAACATGAGGCTGAAGTGTATTATGCAGGATACGGTTTCCGGATCAGCAACGACAGCATCCAATGGGATGATTACAGGGATGCGGATGTACAAGGAAAGTGGGTTCTGTTGCTCAGGGGTGATCCTGAACCACATAAATCCGTTAGCGGCTTCATCCCCTTCAACAGCGACAGGGACAAGGCCATGCTGGCAAAGGATATGGGCGCGGCAGGCGTGCTGATGGTATCGGGGCCTGCGAATGACAGCAGCGATAGCTTCGACAGGCTGTCGGGGGAATCCTGGCCGGTGGGCATACCCGTACTGAGAATAAAAAGAAATGTTGCCGACATGATACTGTCGGGCAAGGGCAAAACGGCAGCCGGTCTTGAAACAGCAATCAACACTTCCCGGCAAAGCGGTGGCTTCTCTACCGGTATGGTTGTAAATGCAGGATCGGATGTTGTGGTCAGGAAAAAATACACGAGGAATGTAATAATGCTTCTCCCCGGAGAGGATGAGAAACTGAAAGACCAGTATCTTATTATCGGGGCACATTTTGACCATCTTGGCATGGGCGGATCTGGGAGCAGGGCCGGCGACACGGTTGCCGTTCATCACGGCGCGGACGACAATGCCTCGGGAGTGGCATGCGCGATGGAGATTATCGAGAGATTTGCCCTCGCGCCGAAAAGCCATCGCAGGAGTATTATTTTTGCGGCTTTTTCGGGAGAAGAATCAGGGCTTTTAGGTTCAAGGCATTTTACCGATAATCCGCCGGTAGACTTATCAAAGGTAAATGCGATGATCAACCTCGACATGGTTGGAAGGCTCAGTGACTCAGGATTACTTCAGGTCGGTGGTATCGGAACATCTCCCGTTCTTAGGGATCTGGTTGTTTCGCTGGCTGATACAAATATCATGAATCTTTCCCTCACGGAAGAAGGATCAGGGCCGTCGGACCATTCGGCATTTTACGGCAAGGACATCCCTGTCCTTTTCTTTACCACCGGAGCCCATCTCGATTACCACACACCTTCCGACACATGGGACAAGCTGAATTACCCGGGAATGGTCAGCGTGGGGGACTTCATCTTCAGCATAGCACAAAGGCTTGCCAATGACGAAGAAAAGCTTGTCTTCACCGAAGCCGGACCAAGGCAGGAGTCTGTCAGGACAATGCGCGGGCAGAGTGTCACTTTGGGCATAATGCCCGATTTTGCAGGAAATGTAAAGAACGGGCTCCGTGCCGACCTGGTTACGCCAGGCAAACCTGCTGCCATAGGAGGGATGAAGAAAGGTGACATAATCACTGCCATCAACGGAAAGCAGGTCAGCAACATTCAGGATTACATGTATCGCATGGGGCAACTCAGGCATGGGGAAACAATAAGCGTTGAAGTGCTCAGGAACGGAAAAAAGGAAGTCCTGCTGATACAATTGTGATATTATTACGTCTATGTTATAAAACCGAAACTCCGTGAAGAAAACCATTTTGTGGATCCTGGCCGTTGTTATCACCCTGGGGGCAGCATATTACCAGAGGAAAACAGGACCGACCAATCCCCGTGAAATCAGCCTGACGGTGAATGACACCGTTGTAAAGCTAAGGCTGGTGAGGAGCCTTGGACTCGACGAGAGGCCTGAGGTAAAACTTGCCATCACCGACACATCAGTCAGGGCAAGGCTTTATTACCGGAGGTACAGAACCGGGGAGCCTTACAGTTACAGTGAGTTTAAGTACAGGGAATATCCCATTAATTCGATTCTGATGAACAAGGTCTTCGGCATTACTGAGGAAAAGGGACTGTATGCCTCTGTTCCCCAGCAGCCTCCTGCCGGAAAGATAGAGTATTACATCGAACTCAGAGATTCGAAGGGCAGCCGGAGCATTCTCAGGGAAACCCCACTGGTGATAAGGTTTAAGGGAACAGTGCCATCGTACATTCTTATTCCTCATATTTTATGCATGTTTATTGCCATGATGCTGGCAAACATTGCCGGTCTGATGGCTATCGCCGGAATTCCATCATTCAGGAAGTACTCGGTATTGACCCTTGCAACACTGATTGCCGGCGGCATGATCCTGGGACCTCTGGTTCAGAAATATGCTTTCGGCGCATTCTGGACAGGAGTTCCCTTCGGATGGGACCTTACCGACAACAAAACACTTATCGCGCTTATATTCTGGATATTTGCTGTGATCATGAACAAAAAGAGGAATACAGGGCTTTATACCGTGATAGCAGCGGCAGTCACCCTGATAGTATTTTCAATACCTCACAGTTTATTCGGATCGGAGCTTGATTTTTCATCGGGAGAAGTTACACAGGGAATACTTTTGTCTTTTTTCGTGAAAATTTCCGGAAATTCATAAATTGAATGCAGCAATAAAACAAATGCCCCGTCTTTTCAGTGGTTATAAAGGAAGACAGTGGGTGCAGCTAAAAGTATAGAAACCAGCCTTTACTCAAAGATGGCAAATGCAGAAGCAGCATTCCGGAACATACATCAGGATTTAGTGGATGGATGCAGGACTGGCGACCAGAAATCCCAATTCAAGATTTACAAGTTGTACTACAAGGCGATGTACAACACGAGTCTGAGAATTGTGAACGACACGATGGAAGCGGAAGATATCATGCAGGAATCTTTCCTGTCGGCCTTTGAAAAGATTGACAGCTACTCGGGTGCTGTGAGTTTCGGGGCATGGCTGAAGAGGATAGTGATAAACCGCTCTCTCGATACCCTGAGCAGGAGAAAAGCGATCTTTGAAGATATTGAGCGGCATGTGGGGATCAGGGATGAAAGCACAGAAGAGATTGTAAGGAAAGAGGAACTCGACGTGAAGGTTGAAGAGGTGAAGGATGCAATCAAAAAGATGCCCGATGGATACAGGATCATCCTATCGCTCTACCTGCTTGAAGGCTACGACCACGATGAGATTGCAGAGATACTCAATATATCGAGCAGTACATCGAGATCGCAGCTGTCAAGGGCAAAACAAAAACTGATTGGCGAAATGAAAAAATTGGGAAGATGAATATAGAAGACATAATAAGAAACAACAAGGAGTATTTCGACAGCGAGGAGCCGTCGGAAGGGCACTTTGAAAGGTTTCAAAGGAAACTGGAAGTCAGATTCCAGCCCATGGCAGTCAGAAGAAGCATTGTTCCCTATCTTCTCAAGGCCGCGGTAGTCACGCTGCTTGTTACTCTCTCTTCATTGTGGATATGGGATCATTTCCTCAGGCCCGACAGGGACAGGATGAGCCTGAGTGATGTATCACCCCAGTACCGGGAGGTGGAGAATTATTATGTACACCAGGTAACCCTGATGGAAAGTGAGCTTTCGGCAATCGATCTCAACGGCAATGCCGATCAGAAACATATGCTCATCAGTGAACTCAGAAGCATGGATTCGGTGTATGTACAGCTTCAGAAAGATCTGAAAACCAATCCCAACGATGAAAGAATTATCAATGCCATGATAGAGCATTACCAGACGAAAGTGGAAGTAATGTCCTACATATTGAATCAGCTGAAAGTCATCAGGAATGAAAATTTAAAAGACACATACAATGAAAAGGCAAGCATTTAAAACCGGATCCTTACTGTTACTATGCCTTATCCTTTCCGCGCCCCGGCTTGTTTCCCAGGAGCTTACAAAGGAGTTCAGTAAGGAATGGACCGCAGGTTCAGGTACTACACTCGATATCAACAACAGGTACGGCAAGGTCATTGTGGAAACATCGGACCGTGACCTGATCACAATTGATGTAAAGGTTACTGTTAACTATCCGAACCGCGAAAGGGCTCAAAAGTATCTGGACTATATCGATGTGATTTTCAGTGAAGAAGAAGATATACTTAAAGCCAGGACCGTGATTGATGAAAAATTCAGTTTTTCGGGATGGGGAGGCGGTTCAAGGCGCTTCAGCATCGATTATACAGTAAAGATGCCTTCGTTCATAAACTTCAAGCTCGTCAACAGATATGGCAATTCGGAGATAGAACAAGTTGACGGGCAGGTAGATATTGACATCAAGTACGGTAATCTGCTTATTGAAACACTTACCCGCGGCAACGAAAAACCGCTAAATGCAATAAGCGTGGCTTACGGAAAGGCTGAGATCGGATCGGCCGGATGGCTCGACCTTATAATGAGGTATGTCGGAGAGCTTTCAATTGACGAATGCCATGCCCTTCTTCTTGACAGCAGGTATTCAAAGATCTATATTGACAATATAAGTTCGGTGGTTGCCGATTCTAAATACGACAAGCTTGAAATAGATGAAATTAACAATCTGGTGCTTGACGCGGGATACACCAACATCAACATAGGCAGCTTATACAAAAAGCTTAAGTTCGACGGAGCGTATGGATCCATGGCCGTTGAAAACATACCGGCAGGATTTGAATCGATAGAGACAGATTCGCGCTACCTGGGACTAAGGCTCGGGATATCCGGGGAAGCAAGCTATGAACTGGATGCCAGAACCTCCTACGGCGACCTGAAGTATGATGAGGATAATTTTCAGCGTCACCGCAGGATAGTGGAAAACACATCTACCGAGATTTCAGGCATTGTCGGCAGGAACAGCTCTCCTGATTCAAAAGTCTACGTACGGTCAAGTTACGGCTCGGTGAAGCTCTACTGATAAGAATGTAAAACTAAAATAGGGGCCTGTTCAGAGGTCCCTTTTCCTGTTTATGTCACCCCATCCGGGATGACTTTATAACATACAGTTATTCATGGAAATAACCCTTTGATTTTGATATTAAAGGTTTTGTATTATACGTTTAAGTAGTGTATATTTGCAAAAACAAGCAATAATTAGTCTGATACAATACTTTTAGGTATGACACTTGGCGAACATATAATGCTTGAAGCTATTGAAGAAATGAAGCTGATTAAAGAGGGTAAAATACAAAGTGTTTTACGCTAAAATTTAATAACTATGAATCCTCAGCATGTTCAATTAAATATATCGCTTAGTTTTAAGCAGGTCGTTGAAATTGTAAAGCAATTGTCTCCTTCCGAAAAACAAATGCTTAGTGAAGTTCTATGGACGGAACAGGACATTAACGATATTGTAATCCCGGAAGAACACAAACAAATAGTGCGGGAACGGATAAAAAAATACGAAAACAGCCCTGACAGTTATCTTTCATGGGAGGACATTGAACATAAAATGTCTGACCGCAAATGAAATTCAAAGTAGAATACAACCCCGATTTCTTTGATGACATTACTCAGGCTGTTGACTGGTATAATGAAAAACAAGCCGGTTTAGGCGACAGGTTTTATAGAAATATCAGGAAACAAACGGCAAAACTCTCAACTACTGCCCAGCATTTTGCTATAAAATATGACGATATCCGGTGCATGTGCATTGAAAAATTTCCCTATCTGGTGCATTACCGTGTAAACGAGCAAACGAAAACGGTTAAAGTTGAAGCCCTGTTCCACACAAGCCGTGACCCTGAGATCTGGGATGAACGTACGCGGTAACGACGTGCAGCATGTAAAGGGCACGGGGCACGGGGCACGGGGCTCAGGGCACAGGGCACAGGGCGCAGAGTGAGAGCGAGGAAGAAAAGCAAGTCCTTTAGATATCCGGAACCATGTTATAACAATGTTATAACGTCTATATATCCAGTTCCACGACGGTTATCCCTGAACCTCCGAGTTCGACATGCTCATCGCGGTATTCTTTCACGAAGTTCATGGTCGACAGGTATTCCCTTACAATCAGCCGGAGGATGCCGTTGCCCTTTCCATGAAGTATCCTGAGGTTTCTGTGCTGTACCATTACGGCAGTATCCAGAAAATCCCTTACCCGTGTCAGGGCTTCCTCCCCTCTCACTCCCCGGATGTCAATCTCGGGTTTGAACTCAATCTTTCTTTGCTGAATGAAAGGATCGGCATGTATCACTGAGCGTTCAGACCTGATTGATTTTCTGAATTCGGCCATGCTTATCCTTTCGAGCTTATCGAGAGGAACAAGAATTTTCAGGTTCCCGGTCTCTATCCGGGCCATATCCTCCTCTATTTTAATTATTTCACCACAGGCCATCGTATCTGTCATTCTCACGGCATCACCGGCTTTCAGGGGCATAGCGCCGGCGGGAGGTTCAGCGGCAGCCGTTTCTTCCTTCCGCACCCTGAACTTTCCTGCTTTTCCGGCAAGTTTCTCCATCTTCTCGCCGGAAGGGACCGGCGGCAGTCCTGATTCCTTTTCCAGTCCGTCCCTGAACTCCTCGAGTTTCAGCCGGGCTTCCCTGGTTTTCTCTTTCTCAGCCTGAGTCTCCCTGATCTGACGGATAGTGTTTTCTATCATCCTGTTTGTTTCACTCAGCAAGTTCTCAGCCTCTTTTTTGGCTTTCGCGATGATCTCCTTCCTGAGCTCCCTTGTCCCGGAAATCTCCTTCTCATACTGATCCATCAGTTCGGTGAGACGTTTTTCGTGCCGGCGGATATTCTGCCTCTTGTTCTCCCAGTATCTCTTGTCGCGCGCAATATCCTTCAGGTTCCTGTCAAAATCGATGTTTTTGACCCCTGCCTTTTCGGAAGCTTTTTTGAGGATATCCTCCGGCAGTCCTATCTTTCGGGCAATCTCGAATGCGAAGGAGCTTCCGGGTTTACCGATACTCAGCTGAAAGAGAGGCTGCATCCGGTGATGGTCGAAGAGCATTGCAGCGTTCACGATGCCTTTTGTAAGGCTGGCAAAGTGCTTCAGGTTTGTATAGTGAGTTGTTATCACTCCAAATGTGCCGGCTCTGTTCAGTTCGCCAAGGATTGCTTCGGCTACTGAACCTCCTAGCATTGGTTCTGTTCCGGTTCCGAATTCGTCGATCAGCACCAGGGTTTTTCCTGAGGCATGCCTGAGGAAATGCTTCATGCTTATCAGGTGTGAGCTGTATGTACTGAGGTCATTATCGATGCTCTGCTCGTCGCCGATGTCGATGAAAATATCGCTGAAGATGCCCGATTCAGAACCCTCATCGACGGGGATGGTAAGACCGCACTGCATCATATACTGAAGCAGTCCCACGGTTTTCAGGCAGACCGATTTTCCTCCGGCGTTAGGACCCGAAATCAGGATTATCCTGTTAGTATTATCAAGTGCAATATTAAGCGGTACAAGCTTTCTGTCCGGGAGTTTGCCGAATGCGAAGAAGAGCAGCGGATGAACGGCATTTCTCCACGATAATCCGGGCTCCTTCAGTATCCGCGGCATTATTGAATCAAGCCGGTTTCCCAGGAGCGCTTTTGCCCTTATAAGATCTATTTCGCCCAGGAAGTCGTTTGCCTCTATCAGATCGTCGATGTAGGGCCTTATGTCGTCGGCAAACGCGGTGAGTATCCTTACTATTTCCCTTCTTTCCTCGTAGCCCAGTTCAACAATCTCGTTGTTTATTTCAACAATCTCGGCAGGTTCGATGTAAACGGTCTTTCCCGATGCAGACTGATCGTGGATCAAGCCCCTGATCTTTCTCTTGTCGAAAGTATTTACCGGGATCACTCCCCTGCCGTTTCTGACCGATGCTGAAGTGTCGGAGTCGACTATGCCATCAGCCTGGGCCTGTTTCAGGATGGAGGCCAGCCTTTTCGATGCCAGATGTCCTTTACTGACGATCTCATCCCTGATCTCCTTCAGCCGGGGTGAGGCATTATCTCGTATCCTGCCTTCCCTGTCGATTATCTTGTCGGCAGCATCAAGCACATAGGGATAGAATTTTGCCCTTCCGCACACCGATTTCAGTGACGGATAATCCCTTTCATCCTTCTTCCTGAAAAAAGTGATCACCTCCTTTACGGTCCCGACTGATCTTTTCAGATCAAATACTTCATTAACCTCAGGGAATGAGCCTTCTATCCTTATCTTGTTAAGTGATGTGGCGATATTGTAATAATGCTCCGAAGGAAAATAGTCTTCAAACCTGATTATCTTCTGGAATTCCCAGGTGGCTGACAGATTGAAGCTTATTATTTCATGATCAGTCTCAAAGCTAATCTGTTCAGCTTTTTCCCTTCCCATTTCACTAAGGCAGTAATCGGAAACAAGCCGGCGTATCCTGTCAAATCCAATCTTGGTTTCAAAGTTCTCGGGGTAGATCATTTTAATTTTAAAATCCTGTTCCGGTCGTCAAAATTACAAAAAAATGAGCATCAGGGATATTGGTTATAACCGATGTCATGGTTTTAGTTGAAAGACAGGGGTGGTAAGGCTCAAGGGACTTTACCCCCAACCCCCAGGGCGGCCGTTTGTCCCGCCACTAAAGGCCTTAGTAACGTTAACTATTGTTAAAATACCTTTCATTGCCTTACTCTGTATTTCTTTTGTCTACATTTGGGCTCACTAATAATCCTAAGGACAAACAGATGAAAGACAAAAAGATGATAATCAAAAGACTTTTTACGGGAGCAATGCTTCTAATGATTTTTCCCGCGATGCTTCTGGCCCAGACCGAGAAAGTCGATCTGAGCATGGTTTACAAGATCAAGCAGGAAGGTACAAGGAATTCGGCCATTGAGGATCTGGCCTTTGGTCTAACGGATCTTACGGGTTCCAGGCTGACCGGATCGACGGGCGGCACCAGGGGAAATGAATGGGCAAAAAAGAAGATGGAGGAACTTGGATTCCAGAATGTAAGGATTGAAGAAGCCGGTGACTTCAGTCGCGGCGGATGGGACAATCTGAAAACCTATGCTGCTATGACTGCCCCCTACTATTCAAATTTCGCGTGCAATCCAGTGGCATGGACGGGAAGCACCCCCGGTTTAGTCAGGTCGGAGGTAGTTCTTGTGGATGTAAAGAATGAAACTGAACTCGAAAAATACAAGGGTAAATTAAGCGGTAAAATAGTTATGATGCCTTCAACATCGGGGTATGTAGTTAGTTATGAGCCACTGGCGAGCAGGTACACCGAAGAGGAGCTTGAACAGCTTGCCATGGCTGAAACCCGCCAGGGAAGAAGGCCGATGCAGGGAGATTTTGCCCAGTACATGGCTCAGAGAGCACTCAGGACAAAGATAACTGAGCTTATTAAGGCAGAAGGCGCTGCCGTAATCTTGAACAGCTCGGGAATATTCAACGTACCGAGGTCGGGCAGCGTCAGCTATAAATCAGGCGATCCCGAACCGATAGCTGAACTCAGTCTTCCCGTAGAGGCACATGGAAGGATGGAAAGGCTGATAAGGAATGGCGTCAGGGTTGAGATGGAAGTAGAGATACAGAACAAATTCTTTCCAAGTCCGAAGGTTTACAATGTAATCGGTGAGATCCCCGGAAGCGACAAACTCCTGAAAGATGAGGTTGTGCTCCTGGGTGCACATATCGACTCATGGCATGGCGGAACAGGTGCTGCCGACAATGCATCGGGATGCATTGTAATGATGGAAGCATTGAGAATCATCAAGAGTCTGGGAGTGGCTCCAAGAAGGACAATCAGGGTTGCCCTGTGGGGAGGTGAGGAACAGGGATTGATTGGTTCAAGAGGATACGCGAACAAATATCTTGCCGATGCTCAGACAAGGGCACACAAGCCTGATTACAACAAGTTTGCCGTCTATTTCAACATGGACAACGGAAGCGGCAAATACAGGGGAATCTATCTTCAGGGCAATGACATGGCAAGACCCATCTTCGAGGAGTGGTTCAGGCCTTTTGAAGACATGGGCGCCTCCACCGTCACGATAAGGAACACCGGAGGAACAGACCATCAGACATTTGACGCGCTGGGACTGCCTGCATTTCAGTTTATCCAGGATGAGATTGAATACGGCCGCGGATACCATACGGTGATGGACACCTGGGAAAGGCTCTCCCTGGATGATCTCCGCCACAATGCCATTATCACGGCTTCCTTTGCCTGGAATGCCGCGACGATGAACACCCGCGTACCTTTCAAGCCTGAAGTTGAAATAAGAAGCGCTGCTCCGGCAGGCATAATGATACCTGCTCCTTAATGAATTAAACATACCTGTTATGAAGGCACTGATCCCATCCCTGGTTTTTATGCTTATGCTTACCGCGTCATGCAGAGATAAACAACATCATGAACTGCTTGTTGAAGCCGAGTCGTTCCGCGAGAAGGGAGGCTGGCTTGTCGACCCGCAGTTTACGGAACAAATGGGTTCAGCCTATCTGCTTGCTCACGGTCTGGGCAACCCGGTTGAGAATGCATCCACCATCGTGACCATTCCCGCATCCGGAAAATATCATGTATGGGTAAGGACCCGTAACTGGGCGAAGGGCAACTGGGAAGCTCCCGGCAGGTTTAAACTTCTGATAAACGGGAATGAATTTGAAAGCATTCTCGGAACAGAAGAGGAAATATGGCACTGGCAATATGCAGGAAAAGTGACTTTGAAAGACCCGGCCATGAAGATAGAACTCAGGGACCTGACAGGATTTGAAGGGAGGTGTGATGCAATTTACCTGAGCACCAAAAAAGCGGCTCCGCCTACGGAAAATGATGAACTGGCAGTGTGGAGAAGAAAGCTTCACGATGAAGCGGATGCGCCTGAAAGAACAGCAGAGTTTGACCTGGTGATAACCGGAGGAGGAATTGCCGGATGTGCTGCAGCAATCGCGGCCGCTGAGCAGGGACTTCTGGTTGCACTTGTTCACGACAGGCCGGTGCTGGGCGGAAACGCGAGCAGCGAGATACGTGTCCATACCGAGGGCATAAGCTGGAAATCGGACAGGATAATAAGTATGCTCAACACTGTCTGGTGGCCCAACGGTTCCCCGGAAGCCATAAAGGACGACAGAAAAAGGCATGACAACATCGCTAAATACGACAACATAAGGCTCTTTCTTAACTGGAGGGCATACACAGCGAACACATCCGACGGCATTATCAGCTCCGTTGATGCCAGGCAGACAGCAACAGGACAGAGGATGCGCTTCAAGGCTCCCATGTTTGCCGACTGCACGGGCGATGGCTGGATAGGCTACTGGGCCGGAGCCGAATATATGTACGGAAGGGAGGATTCTTCGCTTTACGGTGAAAACTGGCAGGAGCACGGTGAACTCTGGAGCCCCGCCAAAGCCGACAACAAGGTTATGGGAGCATCTGTTCTCTGGAGAAGCTACGATGCCGGTATTCCGGTGGACTTCCCGGAGGTCCCGTGGGCAATGGAAGTTGCCGGCGATCATTCGGCAACATCTGGAACCTGGAAGTGGGAATTTTCGAGGGATGACCTTCACCAGGTTGATGACGCGGAGTATATACGCGACCATATGCTGAAAGCCATATATGGTTCCTTCAGCAATGCGAAGAAGGAAGAGGCGAATGCAAATACAGGACTGGAATGGGTTGGATATCTCCTCGGCAAAAGGGAATCGAGGAGGCTGAAAGGCGATTACATTTACACCTTCAATGATGAAAAGAATATGACCGAATTCCCCGATGCCGTGGCAATGGAAACCAGAACCGTTGATGTCCATTATCAGCAGAAAGAAACTGACAGCAGTCTGCCCGACTTCCTCTCGGAAGCCCTGTACTACAAGGTAGATCACTATTATATACCCTACAGGTCGCTGTACTCGGTAAACATAGAAAATCTTTTCATGGCGGGCAGGTGTTTCAGTTGTTCGCATGTCGGGCTGGGAGGTCCGAGGGTAATGCATACCACGGGCCAGATGGGAGTTGCTGTCGGATACGCGGCTTCGCTTTGCAAAAAGTACAATACTCTGCCAAGGGGGATATACGAGAATCACATAGGTGAGCTCAGAAAGCTGATCGGGATAGAATGAAGCAGGGAAAAAAGGCTTAAGTCCCGGTCATTTCTTGTCAAGGCCTTTCATGGAAAGCTGAATCCGTCTTCTTTCAATATCTACATCAAGCACTTTCACCATGACATGCTGATGAAGCTTAACCACTTTTGAGGGATCGGACACGTAGCTACTGCTCATATTTGATATATGCACCAGCCCGTCCTGCTTGATCCCGATATCAACGAATGCACCGAATTTTGTAACATTAGTCACAATTCCGGGGACTATCATTCCGGGGACAAGATCCTCCATTGTGTGAATATCGGCAAAACGGAATTCCTTTATCGTGGAACGCGGGTCCCTGCCCGGTTTGGCCAGTTCTTCCATAATGTCCTTCAGGGTAGGCAGCCCGGTTGCCGGAGTGATGTATTTCTCGAGCCTGATCGCCTTCCTTTTATCATCGTTTGTCATCAGTTCTCTGATGCCGCATCCAAGATCGGCAGCCATTTTTTCAACAATATGATAGCTTTCCGGGTGAACGGCGCTTGAATCGAGAGGATTTTCAGCATTTCTTATTCTCAGGAAGCCGGCGCACTGTTCGAATGCTTTTGCTCCCATTCTCTTCACATTCATCAGTTCAGTTCTCGAAGCAAAAGGCCCGTTGGCAGTCCGGTAATCCACCATGTTCTGTGCAAGCTGCGGACCAAGTCCCGACACATATGTAAGAAGGTGTCTGCTCGCTGTATTCACTTCCACTCCCACCGCGTTGACGCAGCTTACAACAACCTCATCCAGTGAACTCTGAAGTTTTTGCTGATCAACATCATGCTGATACTGTCCTACTCCTATCGATTTCGGATCGATCTTTACCAGTTCGGCGAGCGGGTCCATCAGTCTTCTCCCTATCGACACCGCACCCCTGACGGTAACATCGTAGTCGGGGAATTCCTCGCGGGCCACCTTTGATGCCGAATAAACCGAGGCGCCGGCTTCGCTTACCACGAAGACCTGGATATTCCTGTCAAGTTTCACCCATTTAATAAACTCTTCTGTCTCGCGGCTTGCCGTACCGTTTCCGATTGCTATTGCCTCAATCTTGTATGCATTTACCAATGTCAGTATCTTCTTGACCGACAGGGCAGTCTCGTTCTGCGGTGGATGCGGGTATATTGTTTCATTGTGAAGAAGGTTTCCCTGGCGGTCGAGGCAGACCACCTTGCAACCAGTCCGGAATCCCGGG
>Ga0302245_1001531_pt1 | contig 15134 bp, 9 predicted proteins | sample AAG_UR_Thr_MG_FD_193512 | JGI IMG/M metagenome (GOLD analysis project Ga0302245, IMG submission 193512) | Enriched activated sludge microbial communities from anaerobic digester in WTTP, New Holstein, Wisconsin, United States - AAG_UR_Thr | ecosystem: Engineered > Bioreactor > Anaerobic >... | reverse complement strand
TCAATGTCGCTAAGGTTCCCGTGGTAATCGAAATGGACAGTATTTTCCTGAAAATCAGGTCCGCATGAGAGGTACAGGGACTGGTTCTTCTTCAGGGGCAGGGGCTTGTGTCCGGGCAGGAGCCCTATCCTCATCCGTGCACCTTCCAGGTCGGCTAAAAGCCTTACCTTCCGGCGGTATTTAATGTTCAGCTTCCTGATAGTATCGGCATATCCTGCATGCTGCCGGTGCGAGCCGTGGGAGAAATTGATCCTGCAGACATCCATGCCGGCCATCATCATCTCCCTGATAACGGATTCCTCCGAGGATGAAGGGCCGAGGGTGCATATTATCTTTGTTTTTGCCCTGTGCTTTTTCATCTTTTCAGTGGGAATGGGGATGGGCTGTTATAATCTCCACGGTTTTTTCAAACAGCTTCTTGTCGACGGACTTTTTAAACATGTTTATTATATTCCCGTGAGAGTCGAATATCAGAAGAACCGGAAGTTCGTCGTCTTTCTCTATGTGCCCAACGTGGTAACCCGACTTCTTGTCGGTAATGACTATTCCGGCTTTTCCCCTGAGCCTACGGCGGGCGTTTTTCAGCAGTCCGAGGAACTGGTTGTCCCTGTCGGTGTAGCTTTTGACCATTACAAGCGCCGCCCTGTGGGAGTCTATGAGGGATTTAACTTTTTCATTGGGGGTCTGTATGGAATTCAAGGCGTTCACTGCCAGCAGAGCCGCAAATGCGGCTATTATCACGAGAGGTTTCTGCCACCTGTTTTTTTTCATATTGGATCCTCCTGCTTCCGGTGCATCCAACCTTTTTCTTATGATTATATCAGAGTTGGATAACAGCTTCAAGTATTCCGTCTCACGGGTCCTCTCATGGAGAGCGTTTTTGATTTGACACGGAACATAAAAAAATATATATTTTATAGGCCGCGGTCAAGACAAATTTTCCACAAAAGCCGCCAGGCCGTGAAGTGTAATTCTTTCTCATGACATCTCGTGAACCAGTTTTAAGGGAAGGAGACCCTTGTTTTAAACGGGAATAAAAATGAACGATTACATATACAGGCTCTGTTCATTTCTCGGAGGCAGACTGCCGTTGCCGCTGCTCTATCTCATAGGCAGGCTTGTATCCGGGCTCAAGTATATCTTCATTTACAACACCAGGAGAAACGTAAGGGCAAATGCCAGGGCGATACTCGAGTACAGAAGGAAGAAAAAAGGAATCCCCTACACGGAAAAAGATCTTGCCCGGACCGTTAGAGAGACTTACAATAACTTCAGCAGGTACCTTGTGGATTTCTTTAACGTTCCAAGGTGGAACATAGAGAGCGTCAGGAAAAAGGTCGTTGTTGAAGGAATTGACCTTCTCGACGAAGGGTTCTCCTGCGGCAGGGGGGTCGTGGCCCTTACCGCCCACGTGGGGAACTGGGAACTTGCAGGCATCGCGGCTTCCATTCTCGGCTATAAAGTCACCGCAGTGGCCATCCCCTATCTGAGTCCGGCCGTCACAAAGATATACAGGGAAAGAAGAAACAGCAAGGGTGTGGATGTTCTCCTGACAGGTTCAAATCCAAGGGGTCTTTTGAAGGCTCTCAGGGAGAACAGGGTTCTTGCCGTGCTCGGGGATAAGGCATTCACGGAAAAAGGCATAAAGACGGAATTCCTGGGGGTTGACGCCCTTCTTCCCAGGGGACCCGCCACGCTTGCCGTTAAAATGGGCGCTTTTTTCACCGCTGGCTTCTTCATGATGGAAAAAAACGGCTACCGCTTCTTTTTCAGGAGAATATCTCTGCCCCAGTCCTCCATGTCAGAGGAGGAAAAGATAAACATCCTTTTTGAAGGAGGAGCCAGGGCCATAGAAGAAGTCATACTGGAATATCCTTCCCAGTGGCTCAATTTTTCCCCTTTTGCCGGTACTCAGGATCAGCCATCTGCAGGATAACCGTTTTTTGCCATGTCCAGGATCCTGAATCCCTTACTCAGCCTCTCCTCGAAATTCTTATTCAATGGAAGAACTTCGTCATCATCTTCAATAGTGCAATAATTGACATCAATATCAGATACTCTTCCTCTGTTTCTCCTCCTGGCTTCATATATCTTTTCTATGACAGCGTTATCTGCGAAATCAAGGATAAGTCTCGGCATCTTCTCTCACCTCCCTTTACCTGTTACCTTATGTGTCCGGTTCACCCGCCTCCGCAGACTTGTCCGCGAAGGAGGGAAACTGCGGGTTGTGCCCGCAGGAGCTACGCATTATGGATAGTTTCACGAATGATGTTTTAAGGCCGTTGGTTAAAAGCGGTACAGTTGACTTCAGTGCGCAAGCATACTATTTAGAGAAAGCGAAAAGTGTATACCTTTGCCATATTTCATGCGTGGATTGCCATTGACTTGCCCGCGCCCTAATTATGCATATGCCAAAAGTAAAAAATCAATGACAAAATAGATTTGATCCAGCTTTATTCCCGTGCCTGTCTTTTTGACCTTTGCCCTTATTTTCTTCCTGCATCGAGAAGAAAGAATCTTTTTATGACTGTGAAATATCAAAAAGGATCTTCTCCTGTATTTGAACCGGCCGCTCCACAACCAAGAAGCGTTCAAGGATGAAAGAGACTGCCGCTCTTCGCCTGGGATGAGATTCTTAAATTGCCTTCAGGCTTCCATTTTTATATGGGCAAGAATAAATAGGAGTGACCGTAACGAAACAGGATGCAGGCGCAAAAAGTCTCTGACGTCATCTCTATGGGATTTTTAGAATGGCTATATTATGTATTATGGTACGGTTTTCAAAGAGCATTGAATCAAAAATAAAAAAAGGGCAGCCTCTCTCTTGCGAAGCCCCCTTGTTTTGAAACCTCAAATGTTCTTGTGTCGCGCATTAACATTTTCTCCACCATTAATATTATACAGGTTTTCTACCAGGATGTAAAGGCTTTAAATTGCTTCATTAATATTTCTATAAAGAGCCCTTGAGCCTCCCCCCCTTGACAAAATTGAAGTATTTTGATATTATGGTATTAGTTGTATGTGTGATTTCCCGTGTTACGTCTCTTATTGATCTTTCATAGGCATCTGCCAAGAAAGGAGGTGAAAAAATGGAAAAGAGAAAAGGTTTCACATTGATAGAACTTCTTGTTGTAATAGCTATAATAGCGATTCTGGCGGCAATGCTTCTGCCGGCCCTGGCAAGGGCAAGGGAACAGGCAAGGAGAGGAGTGTGCATTACCAACCTGAAACAGCTGGGTCTGACTCTTAACATGTACGCGCAGGATTGGGGCGGCTGGTTTCCCTACCACGACCATACAACCGCCGATTCCATTCCCAACATATCCCTTGCATTGCTGACTGGACAGCTTGTTCCCCTCACTCCTGGTGGAGATCCCGACCCTGAATATGAATCCACTCGTTATGTTACGGACAACAATCTTTTCATATGTCCGAGTTCGAGAGACGAAGTATCTCCCATAGGGTATCTCTGGACTACCAGGGGTTCGGTCCCTATCGGGACGTGTTCGTACGCTTACGCTCTGAACCTCAACCTTCAGACTCATCCCGATACCGCTATCATGGCTGACAAGAAAGCCTATGTTGCAGCAACAGGCAGCCTGGAGGCAAATGTCTGGTCTTATGCCAGTGGTGCAAGCAGGCGGCTTTTGGATTATGACAACCATAGCACTGCCGGGGTAAATGTACTGTATGTCGGTGGCAACGCGAAATGGGCTGCGAGCTACAAGTCTCCAACTGCGGTAGCACCCGGGGTTTTTGTTAATCGGTATTTTGTGCCTGTCGAGGCAGTGCCCAATTCCGGTAAAAGCACCGGATATGTGACATCCCTCAGAGATCTTAACAGCACATACTGAGTTGTCAGAATAATGACGTGGTATTTAATTTCAGAGAGGTGAAAGAAGATGGGGAAAAAAAAGACGGGTTTTACCCTGATAGAACTACTGGTGGTAATAGCCATAATCGCGATACTTGCCGCAATGCTTTTACCTGCTCTCGGCAAGGCGCGGGCAAGGGCGAAGAGCGCGTTATGTATGAATAACATGAAACAGCTCGGGCTTGCATTCCATATGTATTCGCAGGACTGGCTGGGGTATTTTTACAGGTCCGGATGGAGATCGGCTTCTCTCATTCCCACGTATTACAAGAGAGATATAATCGTATGTCCCGGTTTTCCCCCGTATGCCTACGATTCCAGCAAGCCGAACGCAACCTACGGTTTTCGGGATGCGACTCCCTACTGGGTAAGGACGAGGGATGTTAACGGCACGACATACTGGAAGGTTGACAAGATTAAGAATTCGGCAAGGTTTCCTGTTTTGAGCGATACGGTTTTGAGTTCCAATGTAAATGTGGCATACTGGGCAAACAAACCATACATAAGGATGCAGTACGGTGGGACATGGTCGGGAATGAAGAGTGAATATACCGGCATGTCTCATTTCAGGCATAACAAGATGTGCAACATTCTTTTCTGGGACGGCCACGTGGAATCCCTTAATCCCGTCGGATTGCAGGACGCGCTTAAGGCAGAAGGCAATACCGGAGATGTTCCGGCTAACATATGGTGGATTGCGCACCATGATTTCACAATTGAAAGGCTTATAGTCCCCTGATCCGGGAATAGTTTGAGCCGTGGAGAACGAAAGTCCTTCACGGCTCGCCTTTTGATAAAGGATCTTCATGAAACCGGCAGAGTTTTCCATGTCGTCCTTTTTTCTTTTTTTTATTCAGGCAATTTCCTCTTTACATTTAAAAATACCTGCTGATGAAAAATAGTTTTCTTTGCGATGCCTTGAGGAATAGTTATACCGTTCTGCTCTTGTCTCCAGGGACGGCCAGAGTGACAGATTTTCCCTGCCAGAATTTTTGCCTGTCTACAAGGGAGCCCTCCCGGCTTAACACAGAGTTTTTAAATGGTCGGGCGCGGCGTGCCCGTGCGGGAGAGTCGCACGGCCGGTTGGAAGACTCAGGCCGCCAAATGTCACAAATACAAAATAAAAAAGAGTAATGAATAAGCCTCTGGAGGTTTTACATGGAATATGTGTACGACGAAAAAGCATTGCCTTCCGTAGAACTTGAAAAGCATCCCGAATGGGAGGATATGTACAAGAGCGCATGGCGCATGGCTTTCAAGAATGTCCGCCACCCGTCAACCCCCGGCTGGAAGCCATACATGGGCGCACTTAACGACAGCGCAAATATCTGGGTATGCGATTCCAATTTCATGGTTTTCTTTACCAGGTACTCGGGAGGGACCCTTCCCTCCATCACTGACCTGGATAATTTCTACCGCCTCCAGAGAGAGGACGGATACATATCCATGGCATACACTCCCGAACCGGAGAGGGAGGCTTATCCTGGCCGTATAATGATGCCGATATTTGCATGGACAGAGTGGGAATATTATAACCTGAGCGGGGATTCATCGAGGTTTGAGAAAGTAGTGCCCGTGCTGGTTAAATATTTCAACTGGATAAAAAGAAACCGCAGGCGTCCCAACGGACTTTACTGGTATGAGGACAGCGGTTCGTCGGGATTGGACAACTCTCCCAGGGGAGGGTATCCGTCTCTCAACCAGGACGGCAGCGATATATGTTTTGTGGACCTTGCCTGCCAGCAGGCCCTGAGCGCCATGCACATTTCCAAAATGGCAGAATTTCTCGGAGACAGCCAGACAGCAGAAAGGTTTTCAGCAGAATACAGTGAACTTTCAGGCCTGATAAACAGAAGACACTGGTGTGCCAGGTACGGTTTTTACTATGATCTCAATTACAAGTCAAGCGAGACGGGCGATTATTACCTCAACCACAAAACAGTGGCTTCTTTCTGGCCCCTGCTTTGCGGTGCGGCAGATTCGGACACATGGAAACAGAGAAAAATGACAGAGCACCTTCTTGATCCTGAAGAATTCTGGACGATGAATCCTGTGCCCGGGCTTTCAAAAGACGACCCTAACTATGATCCAATGGGGAATTACCACTGCGGAAGCGTCTGGTCCAACATGGATTACATGGTCGCATCCGGATTAAAGAGATGCGGTTTGAAGTACCTGGCAAGAGAAGTCGCAGTCAGGCACCTGTCAACGGTTGAAAAGGTTTGGAACGATCCAGCCTGGGGCAATATATGGGAGGCCTATTCCCCGGAATATTACAGGCCAGCATCTTCTGCGAGGGGAGGGGTTGTGAGGCCCAACAACGTTGGATGCACGGGGCTTGTTCCCATATCCATGCTGATAGAATTTGTTATCGGGCTGGATTACGATGCCCGCAAAAATATGGTATCCTGGAATATCTCTGAAAAGGGCAGGCATGCCATAAAAAACCTCGGTTTCAACGGGCAGAAAATAGCCCTGACGGCTGAAGCTCTCGATATAAGCAAGCCTGGCAGGATTGTGAAAGTTGAGAATGAAGAGGAGTTTCTCCTTGATGTATGTTCCGAAGGCATAAAGATACCTGATCAGAAACGGGTGTATAGGTTGAAGCCGGGAAGGCACGAATTGAAGGTTAGTTGATTCCGGAGAGTCGTGAGGAGGCAGGTAAAAAAAATCAATACAAGCGGCATAAAAGTTTTTTTGCCGAAGCCGGAAAGAAATAAAAATTTTTATCTATGGATCGCCATATTAAGAGGTTCTTTTCCCTGGAGCAGTCTGCCAAAGTATCAGCGGCGCAAGAGGGGGAATATGTACTTCCTCTTTCTCTTCACCCTCTCCCCAGGGAGGAGAGATATGAGTTAGTGATAGCCTGATGTATGGGATATTTGGGCAAGGGGTATTTCACGGGAGAGGGAGAAAAACCGGATAAAAACATAGGTATGTTTGGCTGAACCGTTTCTTTTTCAGGGAGGGCCAATATATATGAAGAGAGGAATCTTTTTCTTGTTTTTTTTGGCTTTGATGGCCAGCGGCCTTAGAGGCCAGGAGAACGGTTATTCAAGGTGGCTGAACCAGAGGGAATCCATAATACGGGATTCGAGGGTTACAAGGTATTATACCTTTGAGAACGTAAAGGACGGCAGTAGTGTCGTTGAGGAAGTGAAAGGAAGCGGGGCGGACCTTGTGTACTCACCCCACCGTGAAGAAGGCAAAGTTTCAGACGATCTGGCGGTTGTGGAAGGAAGGTTTGAAGGCAAGAAGGCCGTCAGGCTAAACATGGGAAGGTACGAGGGAATAGGTTTTAACCCTGAGAATAACAGGTTTACATTCTCATGCTGGTTCCGCAGGCAGGGACCCGGCGGACTGGCCGCGGCAAGCATGGTGGAAGAAGGGGCGCTGGTATCGGTGGCAGGATGGGACAGGGGCTGGCGTATAGCCGCTGTCTACGATAGCTTTAATACCATCCGTTTCTGCCTGGGGCAGCCGGGCGGCAGTGAAATGGCGGTGAGCAACGTATCTATACCGGACAATGTGTGGCATCACCTCGCCGCAACATGGGATGGTAAAGAGATGCTGATATATTTAAACGGTATAACGGTAGGCAGGAAGGAATTCAACGGCAGTTACGTCCCCGGGCGCAAGGAAGATGTTTTGAGGCTGGGCAATGCGGGGGATTCAACGGGCTCGCTGGTTCTTGACATGGACGAAGCAGTTTTATACAACGAACCACTCTCTTCCGACGAGATAAGAGTCCTGGCACGGGCAGGATCAAGTCCCGCAAATGCTGTTTTCATGGCGGCTGACAGATGCATTATGGGGGGTGATTTCAGGGGAGCCCGCCTTGAATATGAGAGGCTTAAGAAGATGAAGTCCGTGGAATCTGCGGCAGAAATGGCCCTCTTCAATATCGCCGAGAGTTTCCGGCTTGAAAAAGATTACAGGTCCTGTCACAAGGTTTATGGTGAAATATACTCCCTCGATGGACTCTCCGACTACTACCGGATATATGCGCTCTTCAGGCAGGCTGAAACATTCATCGAAGAGGGGAATTATGGCGGTGCGCGCAGGCTTTACGGCCAGGTGCCCGGGGTAAAGGAAGCTCTTCCACACCATCTTTTTAAGGCGAGGCTTCTTGCGGGGGATTCTTACCGGATGGAAAGAAAATACCAGAAGGCGCGCGATATATACAACCTTCTCCTTAAGGAGCAGGATACCTCATCCTATCCCCACGAGGAATACAGGCTGGATATCACCGACAGGTTATACTCCATAGACGGACTTCCCGACGGGAGCGAAGAAAAAAGCATTCAGGTGAGAAGGGCTGAGCTTGTAGAAAAACCCGGCCGGAAGATATACGTGTCTCCTTCAGGGAAAGACGATAATCCAGGCACGCTTGAAAAACCTTTTGCTACGATAATTCGTGCCAGGGATTATGTCAGGCAGATGAATTCAGGCCGGGGGATACCACCCGGGGGCGTAACCGTTTTTCTCAGGGGAGGCAATTATTTTCTCGGGGATACCATTACTTTTGGAAATGAAGATTCCGGTTCAGACGGTTCTCCCGTGGTATACCGGGGTTACCCCGGAGAAGAAGCAAGGCTTATCGGTGGAAAGCCGGTTTCCAATTTTAATCCCGTTTCAGACCCGAAAATCATTTCGAGACTGCCCACAGAATCGAGGAGCAGAATCATGGTGGCAGACCTCAGGCAGTCTGGCATAAATGATTTCGGCAGGCTTGTAAACAGGGGATCGGGAGGTTCAAGGCCGGCGGCGCTCGAGTTGTTTTTCAACTCCGAACCGATGAGACTGGCCAGGTGGCCGAAAGATGGATGGCTCCTTGTCCATGATTTTGTCAATCCCGGGGGAGACGGCGGGACAGGGGCTTATGCTTACCAGAAGGGAAAGTTTAAATACTCGGGCGACAGGCCGGGCAGATGGAAGGAAGAGAAGGATATCTGGGCGCTCGGATACTTCATGCAGCCGTGGGACAGGATACACACCCCTGTATTGAGCATAGACTCAGAGAAACGCATAGTCAACCTTGGACCTGATATCAGGCACCATGTCAGCGCATGGTCCCGTTACGATATGCCCGTCAGGAAGGATGTGCCATACTTTTTCTACAACATACTGGGTGAGCTTTCGGCGCCCGGAGAATTTTACGTGGACAGGGATGCCGGGAAACTCTACTTTTCTCCTCCCGCAGATATCAGCGGAGCCGAAGTTATTGCTTCTGCCTTAAATGGCCCCATAGTGACGATGAAAGGCTCATCTAACATCGTTCTTTACAACCTTACCATGGAAGCCACCAGGAGAAACGCCGTCCAGGTCAACGGATGCAGCGACGTTATGATAGCCGGATGCACCATAAGGAATACAGGGCAAAATGGAATAAATATCTCAGGAGGCTGGAGGAACAGCGTTGTCGGGTGCGATATATACAACACAGGAGAGGGAGGTGTCCGTGTTGATGGCGGTTCCAGGGAGAACCTTATTCCTGCCGGACACTGCGTTGAGAATAACCATATCCACCATTTCAACAGGTTTGACGGCGGATACAGGCCGGCTGTCTGGATAGACGGCGTGGGACAGAGGGTTTCTCACAACCTTATTTCTGACAGTCCCCACCAGGCGATCTTCATGGATCGCAACAACCATGTAATAGAATACAACGAGATATACGACGTGGTACATGAAGCCAAGGATGCCGGCGCAATATACCTTTACGGCGAGCCGAGGTATCTTTTGAACAGGGGAATCGTTTTGAGATATAACTTCATTCACCATGTTACGGAACATTCGTCAGCGGTTCCCTACGTTAATCCGGGGATAAACTGTATATATATAGACGCATTGAATGCAGGGGTCACCATGGTAGGCAACATACTGTGCCGCTGTACCGGCACAGCCGTTTTTACCCACGGGGCCGATTCGAGGCTGGAGAACAACGTATTTATTGAGAACCGGCTGAGTGTTCTCCAGGGCGACAGGTCCAGCATATTGAATAACGTGATATCAAGGAAAAGATGGGAAGACAATATGCTTTCGATGATCAGGCATAACAGGCCGCCCTGGGCAAGCAGGTATCCGCAGTTGCGAAATATAACGGGTTACAAGAACGTGGGACTTCCGAGAAATGCCTTAAACGAGCGCAACATAAATACGGGGGGGGAATTTTTGAAGGAGTATGCGGTTTTCCAGTCAAATCAGGAGATCCTGGAGACATACGTTGTCAGGAATAACCTGGACGGCACAGACCCCGTGTTTGTAAATCCTGAAGCATTGGATTTTTCCATAAGGACCGGTTCTCCTGTCTACGGGAAAACGGGATTCGACACCATACCTTTCGGGAAGATAGGGTTGTACGAAGATCCCCTGCGCGCAAGCTGGCCCGTTAAACGGTCCCCGGCCGGCAAATATTATAAGCCGGAGAAACTTTCATCACTTCCGTCTTCAACTGTAAGCTTTGACCCGCTTCCTTTTGTCAATAAGCCTGTTTTTCATGATGCCCGGAGAAGGATTTCTCCGGTTTCTATTGACGGAAAACTCGAAAAGGGGGAATGGGAAGGTCTCGACAGGAGCAAGGCCGTTGTCATAGAGGATATAATTTATCCCCTGTCTGAAGAAAGGCGCAAGGGTGACAGGAGCTATGCATGGATAACCTACGATGATAAATACCTCTACGTAGCCATTGAAAACACCCCCAATCCTTTCAGGCCTGGTATGAGCGAAAAAGAAAAGTATCCGTCCCTTATCAGCGAGATATCGATAGAGGGGCTCCACGATGAAAATACCTGGTGGTGGCAGAGAAGTATAAAAACAGGGCCGGTTTACATTTTTTCCGGTTATTCCGACGGGCGCCTCGAGATCCCTAACAATTTTCTTATGCCCGGCAGGATACTTGAATACCTCAAAAAGAAAACAGAGTTCAAGGCTTTCGTGGTCAACAGTGAAGATTGCCACTGGACGGCCGAGTGGAAGATCCCTCTCGACGCCCTGAATATAAATCCTGCGAAACAGGATTCCGTGAGGTTTAATGTGGGCGCAGCCAAGAGGGGAGGATGGCTCGCTTGGGTCTTCACGGGTGGATCCGCATGGCGCCTGGATAATGGCGGAATCCTGAGATTCTCCAGGTAGGCTTGATATGTTTAATGGAGAGGCACGGGGGAGGGTATGATACTTCAACCCGTCATAAAAAAACGGTTTCATTTTTTTCTCTTTCTTTCACGCGGTTTGTTAATAAACGGAGGTTTGACATGGCAGGCATCAAAGGCAGGATAATGGTTTCTGCTGCTTTCTTTCTTCTCGTGCCGGTATGCGCAAGAGGCCAGCTGGCAAACCCGGGTTTTGAGAAGGTCAGGGTTGTTGAAGAAAAGGAGGGTTTTGCCGAAGGGCTCAGGAAGGCCGGATGGAAATTTGAAGAACCTCTCGTTTTCCCTGAGGGCTGGGTTCCCAACCAAGGTGCTTTCAAAAACGGGGAATACAGGATTTTGAGCGGCGAAAACTTTTCCTTCTCAGGCAAAAATTCCATATACCTGAAGGGCCATTTCATGCACAGTAAGAATATCGACGTAACGGCCGGTGACGATATTACTGTAAGCTTTTACGTTAAAGATCCCAGGCAAAAGCCTGCAGGGGCCACCCTCTACTTCTATTACAGGGATGAAGGGAAGGGTAACAGGTTTACAGGCTCCACTCTCTTTACCGTAAAAACCGGCCCGGAATGGAAGAAAGAGTCCGGAATTATAAAGATACCGGAAAAAAGTCCCGGCGGCCGGAGGGTAAATGCCGTGATACTTGCTTTGTTCAGTAATACAGGCGCCTCTTTTGACGAGGTTGAAATAATTCACAAACGGACATCTTCCTGGCTCAATTACGAAGATGCTTTCAACGAGGGAAAAAAGAAAATTGACCAGGGTGATTACGTTGCGGCCATAGAAGATTTCAGGGCGGCGCTCGGTTTAACCAAAACCACCGAAGAGAGAATCGGGGCGCTCGGGAAGATTGCTGAAAGCCACTTCAAGGCGAAGGAGTACATGAAAGCGATTGAGACATACAGTGTAATACTTGACACGGAGAATCCTGACGATAAGGCCAGGGCAGGTTTTCTTTTCAAGAAAGCCGGGGCTTATTCGGAATTGAAAAATTACACCGGAGAGAGGGATGTCCTTGAAAAGATAGTTAAGGATGAAAAGGCGGAAGATTCCCTGAGAATTGTTGCGGCTTTCAGGTTAGCGGACACCTATGTGAAGGAAAAGAACCCCGGCAAGGCCGTTGCCGCACTTGAAAACGTGCAAAGGATGAAAGAGTCGACACCTCTTGAAAGGGTTTCTGCCCGGTTCAGGATAGGAGAGATACATGCCAACGGGAAGGATTACGGGAAAGCAAGGGATGCATATGAAAGGATCCTTTCAATGGAGGCAACCACCTTCGTGAACAGGTTTGACGCAAACAGGAAGATTGGCGACTTTTATGCCAGGGAGAAAGATTACGAAAAGGCGAGAGAGTCGTACATTCGCGCCCTTAACGTGGATGATGTAAACCCTTACAGCAGGGTTGAACTTCTTGCGGTAATTGCCTCAACCTACGAGTCCGAAGGAAAGTTTGAGGAATCTCTGAAGGTTCACGAAGAGATCATTGCTTCCGACTCTTTATTTTTCAGGAATAAACGGAATTCCTTTATCAGGGCAGGGGAAATGTACAGGAAAGAAGGCAACTACGAGAAGGAAAGGGAGAATTACAGGCGTATGGCCGTATGGGCGGAGACCGGGGTTCCTGACTGGGCCTCAAGCCAGGTCGCTGAAACACGGGCTGATATGTTAAAGCTTACCGGGGACAGCTACTGGGCCGAGGGCAAGAAAGACCAGGCAATATCTTTCTACGTTCCCTGCCTTGAATGCGGCGGGGCAACCAGAATTTCTGAAAGCATCATAAAGAGTATAGAGTCCAAAATAGGCGAAAACGTACCGGCCGCCCATATGAGAAAAGGGCGTACGCTCGTTTTCGAAAGATCATATGATGAGGCTGAGAAAGAATTCGAAAAGGCGCTCTCATCCGGGGTTATTACGGGAAGACAAAAGGCACTTGTCTGCATAGAGATGGGGAACATACACCTTGCGCGGAATGAATATCAAAAGGCAAGGAATGAGTACAGCGCCGTTTTAAGGATGCAGGATGCGCCTTCCGGCGAAAAGGCGCAGGCCGCCTTTCTTGCAGGAGAGTCCTTCTCAATAGAGAAGAAATATGAAGATGCGAGAAAAGAGTATTTAAGGGTTCTGGGAATAGACGGGGCAGGCCTTGCCGAAAGGGCAGAAGCCCAAAGGAACATAGCCGAGACTTACAGGGCCCAGCAGGAATATTCGCGGGCAAGAGAGGAATACAGGAAGATGCTCAAGATGGAAGGGATCGATGATTCTCTGAGACGGGAGATAGAGCAGAGGATTCTTTACATATACAATTAGAATCAGAGGCGTAAATTAAAATGTTTATTGACCTGGTATAACGGAGGCTCAATGCCAGGAAACGCCAGAGGCGTCTGTTTCATGATCTTATTTTAGCGTCCTTATGTTCATTGCTTTCAGAGAAGCGGCCGGAAGCGGTACTGGCGGCATGGAACCTGCAACCTTATACAAGCCGCAGGGTTGCGTTTCCTTCCCCCCGGGGAAAGGGGTTGTCCTGAGCAGAGACATCCCGGGGTGACAGAGTGGGATGGATGGCTACAAACACTTTTAAACCATTGAAAGACTTATAGGAACACTACTCAAAGCATAGCTAAATTTGGCAGAACGGCCTTGTTCAATAGGGGGAAATTCATGGGAAGATTGAAATATGTTGCGGTCATCTTGTTTTTTGCCTCATCCTTCCTTTATCCGGAAGGAGAAGGTTACAGAAAATGGTTTTCCGGCAGGGAGTCTCTCAGGCAGGATCCCGCAGTGACAAGGTATTACACTTTTGAAGATGTAAAGGATAAAAACAGCATCGTGAAGGACCTTAAAAACAGCGGGGCGGATCTTCTTTTCGTGCCTTTCAAGGAAGGTGACAGGTCTTTTGAAGATTTGAAGGTGATAGACGGAAGGGTTGAAGGGAAGAAGGCGGTCAGGCTTGACGGTGGATATTACCGCGGCCCTGCGCTTGATATAGAAGGCAATTCCTTTACCGTGAGCGTGTGGTTTCGCAGGCAGGGTCCCGGCAGTATCCCTTCTTCGGGCGGAGGCCAGGGGGGCAATCTTGTCTGCGTTGACGGATGGGAACGGGGCTGGGGGATTGCCACGTCCTACGATAAGATCAACACGATAAGGTTCGGGTTGGGACATCCCGGAGGCAGTTACAGGGTTACAAGCGACATATCTGTTCCCGACAATTTGTGGCATCATTTTGCCGCAGTGTGGGACGGCGGTCACATGCAGATATACCTTAACGGTGTACTGGCCGGGAAATACGAGTATTCCGGGCCATACACTCCTTCATCTTCCGGCGATTTTCTCGTGATAGGCAATGACGGGGGACCTGCCGGCAATGTGGTCCTTGATATGGATGAAATAGCTTTTTTCAACAGGGCCCTGAAATTGGGCGAAATAAGGAAATTGGCCATTGCTTCACAGGGAGTGATGCCGGAAATACTGGCTGCCGCGGAGAAGCTTCTCATGTCAGGCGATTACAGCTGGGCCCGCAGGCAATACGAAAGATTGAAAAGCATGGAATCCGTAGAGTATGCCAGGGAAGTGGCCCTTTTGAATATGGCGGAAAGTTACCGGATGGAGAAGAATTACGCGGGGGCACGCAGGACGTACGGCGAGTTGATGGGACTTCCCGGATTGACAGACAATTACAGGATATACTCCATGTTCAGGGAAGCCGGGCTGTACTGCGAACAGAAGGATTATACCGGAGCCAGGAAGATATACGGAGAAATTAAAAAGGTGAAAGGCGTGAAGGAAAACGATTTGTTCAGGTCAGAGCTTTCGATAGCAGACACCTACAGGCAGGAACTGGTTTACAGTAAAGCCGTGCCATATTACCTGAGGCTGCTTAAAGAGATAGAGACCTCGGCCTTTCCCCATGAAAACCAGAGACTGGAAGTCGTTGATAGGATAGAGGCGACAGAGGGAATGAAGGACGGGCAGGTGGAAAAGAGTTTCGCTGAAAAGCTTGCTGATCTTGTAAAGAAGCCCGGGCTGGGGATCTACGTATCAACAGAAGGCAATGATGCGGACGGCGGGACTCTTGAGAAACCTTTCAGGACGATAGAAAGAGCGAGGCAGGA
>Ga0302245_1001521_pt1 | contig 15237 bp, 11 predicted proteins | sample AAG_UR_Thr_MG_FD_193512 | JGI IMG/M metagenome (GOLD analysis project Ga0302245, IMG submission 193512) | Enriched activated sludge microbial communities from anaerobic digester in WTTP, New Holstein, Wisconsin, United States - AAG_UR_Thr | ecosystem: Engineered > Bioreactor > Anaerobic >... | reverse complement strand
AGGAAGCCGTTTCGGAAACCAGCCCAAAAAGCCTCTTCCCGGGTTCCCCCTGAAGCATGGGAAGACGGTATTTGCCGTCAATCAGCCTGAGACTGCATCCTTTCACAAATGGTTCGGATATTGAAGACCTTATAATATCAAGCGTCCTGTTCAGATATTTCTCGTCCCAGAACCTTATCTCAAAAAGGCATCTTGCCCTGTCAGGAACGATATTGGAGGCAAGCCCTCCCTCCGCAATCCCGGCGTTTACAGACAGCTTATCCCTTCCCAGGCCAAGGGATTCAAGCCATATTATCCTGTGGGCAAGCTCAACGAGCGCGCTGCTCTTCGGCTCGCAGTATAACCCGGCATGGCCTGCCACTCCCGTGACTTCGAGGGAATAATCAGTAATCCCTACACGCCTTGTAACCACGGTTCCGCCCTCGCCCGCCCCTTCATAAACCAGGGCCGCTGAAACGCTTTTTCCAAGGCCGGTAAAGATCCTGCCGGAATCGAGAGAACCGGTCTCCTCGTCGGAATTAAAGATGACTTTAACAGGGATGTCTGCAAGAAATCCGCTTTCTTCCAGTACCCTCAGGGACCACACGATCACGGTAAGACCGGCCTTCATGTCGTTGACAGCCGGCCCTATCAGACGGTCTCCCTTTTCGACAAGCCTGTCAAAAGGAAGACCGGGTTTCCAGAGAGTATCCATGTGCCCTATCAGTACCACGGGCCTGGCTTCTTTTCCTTCCTTTGTGAAAACAACATGTCTTGCAAAACGTGCGCCCGCGTCAACATCCTGCCTGCTGAATCCGCCAGGCATGCCGCCGGCAAGGATGTCCGCAACCTTCTTTACCCCTTCGGTGTTGTAAGTATAACTGTTCTGGTTCACCAGGGCTTCCAGAAAATCCCTGATCTCTCCCTTCCTTCCCGTGACGGCTTTCTTTATTTTCTCAATCCTGTTTTTATCCACATTATTCTCCTTTACCGACGAAAACATGCTGCCCGTCATCTCTTTCATGTCAAGGCGATCCCGTTTGACCCTCTGCGCATGCCATTCCTGCGGTTTTAACCGTTAATTTCCCATGGACAGCCATTAAATTCAACACGCCTTATTTTCAACATTGTGAGCCCTTCCGTCCCATACTTATTATATCATACCTTTCAATTCGCACAGGAGGGGGTAAAAACCCTGAAAACTTCACCTTTTTTCATGCAAGAAGCAGCCTGATTGACAATTCCGGCGTATTATTGTAAATTAATCTCATGTCAAAAACAGGTTTCCGGTCCATTCCGCGGAGAATTGAGATATTACCATGGCTCCTGGCGTTTTTATTCTTCTGCACTTTCCCGCAGCCTGCTTTCAGCTTACGGGAAAAATCTTCACCCCGCGGATACAGGCTGGATATAAACGGAGCGATCGGGCCTGTGACATATTACCAGGTTAAGAAAGGCATAAGAATTGCAGAAGAAGGAAATGCCGACTTCCTTCTCATTGTCATAGATACCCCCGGCGGCCTCCTCTCTTCCACCAGAAAGATAGTCCAGGAGATACTGGAAAGCCGCGTTCCGGTTATAGCTTACGTATATCCCAGGGGTGCCCAGTGCGCTTCGGCGGGGACATTCATAGCCCTCTCCTGCCATGCCATTGCCATGTCGCCGGCAACCAACATTGGCGCCGCCCACCCTGTATCCCTTTTTGGAGCTTCAGAAAAGACAATGGAGGAAAAGGTCGTCAACGACACGGTCAGCTTCATAAAAAGCATAGCGATCCTCAGAAACAGGAATGGGGAATGGGCAGAAAGAGCCGTAAGAGAAAGCCTTTCGTCAACCGAAGAGGAGGCCCTCGCAGGCAACGTGATAGATGCCGTTGCTTCCGGGATCGGGGAAGCCCTCTCCCTTCTTGACGGAAAGAAGGTTAAGACCGGCACCACAGAGAAAACCATGAGACTGAAAGGCGCCGGGAAAATCATTTTAATCAGGGAAAGCTTCAGAGAAAGAATCCTAAGCGCCATTGCCAATCCAACCATTGCGTACATTCTGCTTCTTGCAGGGATTGCAGGTATAATCCTTGAATTTTTGAGCCCTGGAATAGGCTTATCCGGCATAATCGGCGCAGTTTCCATTATCCTGGCGTTCTTCGCCATGCACGTGATGGAGATCAACGCCGCCGGGCTCATACTGATAATTGCCGGCATCATATTCCTTGCCATAGAAGCGTTTACCCCTTCTTTCGGGCTTTTCGCCATATCAGGAATGCTTACAATCCTGCTCGGTTCTCTTTTCCTTTTCAGTCCCCTGGGAAGCCAGGCAATTTCCCATCTCCTCCTCATCTCCCTTGGCGTTATATTCTCAATCTCCATATTCCTTTCGATAAAGCTAATATCCGGGACAAAAGCGCGGAAGGTTTCAACAGGGAAGGAAGGAATGATCGGAGAAACCGGAAAAGCCCTGACGGCCCTCGATCCGGAAGGAATGGTATTTGTCCACGGTGAATACTGGAAAGGCATCTCAGAGTCAGGCAAGATCGAGGACGGTGAATATGTGGAAGTGACCGACATAAGGAATTCGACTCTAATTTTGAGAAAAAGTGACAAAAAGGAGTAAAAGATGGATGCCATATTAGGTTCCGCTCAAGGTTATTCTTTCAAAAATTGGCTCAGGAACAGGGTTCGAACTTCTGCCGGATCTCCCCGGTTCCCTTTAACTCAGGACGAAGTAAAAACTTACAGGAAGAAAGTCAGGGATTTGCTCAGTGAAGCTGCAGGACCGGCGCCCTGTTATGATAAGTTCAACGCTGAAATTCACCAGGTTCACAAGAGAAAGGGGTACAGGATAGAAGCTGTGAGCTTTGAAACTTTCGGCGGGCTCAGGATGACTGCAAACGCCTATGTTCCGGAATCTGACACTCCTCTTCCGGGCATCCTTGCCGTTCATGGACATTTCATGCACGGGAGGAGGGCCCAGGGGATGCAGAAAAGGTGCGCGGGTCTCGCCCTGTCCGGATATTTCGTCCTCGCGGTAGACGCCATGGGCAACGGGGAAAGAAGCGTCAACCTTCCAGGCGAGTACCACGGGAACAGCTATGCCGCCGCTCTCTGGTTGACGGGATACTCCCTTTTCGGGATACAGTTGCACGAGAATTACAGGGCCTGCGACTACCTGTCTTCGAGGCCTGAGGTTGATCCTTCGAGGCTCGGAATAACCGGCGCTTCGGGAGGCGGCAACCAGAGCTTTTATTCGGGAGCATGGGACGAACGCTTTTCAGCTGTTGTGCCTGTATGCTCAACCGGATCATACCGAAAGCTTGTAGGCAGCCATAACTGCATGTGCGAGACTCCTTTCGCCCTTGCCGGCAGCCTTGAAGAATATGATATTTTTTCCATGGTTGCGCCGCGGTCTCTCCTGGTCATAAGCGCAATGGTTGACGGCGATTCCTTCCGTTACGAAGATGCCGCCGAGACGTTGAAAAAGGCCCACGGGATGTGGAAGCTTTTCGGACATCCGGAAAAGATGGAATTCTGCCCCCTTCACATGAGACACGGCTATTCCAAGGAATCCAGGGAAATCTGCCTTGGATGGTTTAACCGGTGGCTTAAAGGAGACAAAAGCGAAAAGACTCCAACCGAGCCTGAAACGATGGCGGAGGATTATAACACCCTTTCATGTTATCCATCAGCGCCTTTCACCATGGTAATGACCATGCCGTCGTTTTTCGCAGACAAAAGGAAAGAAAGAGCCAGAAACCGTCCCGGGCTATGCATGGATTCCGTTAAAAAAGTCTTTTCCTCACCCGGGAAAACCAGCTTTGAGATATCCCATCTGAGCACAATCCCCAGCCTCTTTCCTGAATCCCCGGCCGCAAGAAGCCTTCTCACGGGAAAAGACGGCACACTGGTCACCAGCCTTTGCTACTGGCCTGATTTCAGCCTCAAGTCCGAAAGGATAATGATTTACGCAGGAAATAGCAAATCAGAATATGCAAATCCTGAAAAAAAACCTAATGAAAACTTTTTCATACAAAGAGCGCTTCGAAATGGCATGTCAGTCTGGGTCATCGACCTGCCCGGTATGGGAGAAGGACAACTCTTGAAAAATGCGGAAGGATGCATAGTCGAATCAAGGGCCTGCCACATGCTCGGATTCACCCTCGCAGGATACTGGATATCCATCCTTGATTCTATCGCCGTTACAGCCCGGAAAGAATCCGGCTTTATTTCTCTCTTTGCGACAGAAGGCCTTTCAACACCGGTTTTGGCCGGATCGCCTCTTCTCGGGGAGTATGACAACATCATGATAACCGGCCCCCTTGCAACCTATGACAGAGTCGACACTTTTCCAGGGATACCGTTCGAAGCTTTTATACCCGGTCTGCTTGAATACGGGGATATCCCCGATTTTGCCGCTCTCAGGGCGCCCAGGCCCATGACAGTAGCGGCGCCAATCAAGGGTGACGGCTGCCGCCTTTCAACCGAAGAGATGCAGGAAGTTTTCAGGCCGGTTATTGAAAGTTATGCCCGGTCCGGCAGGCGGGAATCCTTCCACCTGGTTTCTGAGAAAGAGACCCAGTCACTTTTCCTGCCAGACCTGGCAGAATGAAAATCATTCAACAGGTTCTCCGCCCGGAAGTTTGAAAATCCCGAAGGAGAACTCATTGCCCAAAGATTCAGGTTCAACATTTACGGGAGGATTAATGGAAGAGAATATCTACCAGTCTGACATTTGGAGAATATTCCGCATAATGGGTGAATTCGTCGAGGGATTCGAAGCTCTCGAAAAAACAGGCAACGGCGTTTCAGTCTGGGGTTCAGCCCGAACAAAGGAGGACGACGAGTGGTATATCAAAGCCGTGGAAACGGGCAAAATGCTTGTTGCAAACGGGTATAGCGTAATAACAGGCGGAGGTCCGGGAATAATGGAGGCGGCAAATAAGGGAGCGTACATGGCGGGGGGGAACTCCATAGGCCTTAACATAGAATTGCCCCATGAACAGAAACCTAATCCGTACATCAAGAACCTGATCTCCTTCAGGTATTTTTTCACCAGAAAGGTAATGTTCGTAAAATACGCCAGGGCATTCATCATCTTTCCCGGAGGATTCGGCACTCTCGACGAGTTCACCGAAGCCGTCACCCTCGTCCAGACCGGGAGGATACACAGGTTTCCCATCATCCTGATTGGAAAATTCTACTGGCAGGGGCTGATCGACTGGATGAAAATGAACCTTGTGGGAAACGGATACATAGATGAGAAGGACTTCAGCCTCTTCCAGTTGACCGACGAACCCCGTGAGGCCATAGAAATGATCAGGAATTTCTACATGTAGGGATATGGGATATCCGGGAGGCAAATTCTTCTTTCACTTAAGCAGACAGGAGATTTCATCCATGTATTCTTTTGCCCTGGAGCTCTCTTTTCCTTCGACGTATACCCTCAGCACCGGTTCTGTTCCGGAAGGCCTGATATGGATCCAGCCGTCACGCCTGGTTATCTTTATCCCATCCTCGAGATTTACATCTTCCTTCCCCATATACGCTTTCCTGACCCTTTCCATTATAAGGGACTTCATGTCGTCTCCGATGGCAAACTTCTGCTTGAGTATGGTGTACGAGGGAAGCCGGGATATAATCCGGGAAAGAGGCTCCTTCTTCAACAGCATGAGCTCGAGGATAAGGGCCATGCCCACAAAGCTGTCCCTTCCGTAATGGACATCGGGTAAAATAACGCCGCCGTTGCCTTCACCGCCTATTACGGCCCCCTTCTCTCTCATCCCCTCTACAACGTTAACTTCGCCTATCTTTGTCCGGTATACCCTGCACCCGTACATGGCAGCAACATGCTCCACCAGCGCCGATGTTGAAAGGTTGACAACCACCGGTCCCTTCTTCCTGCCAAGGATATTCTGGACAGCAAGGGCAAGGGTCATTTCCTCTCCCGGAAGGCTTCCGTCCTCAGCCGACAGGGCAAGCCTGTCACCATCGGGATCCTGGACAAACCCTATGTCATATTCTCCTTCTGAAGCCGCCCTGGACAGGTCATGGAGGTTTTCGGGGAGGGGTTCAGGATTATGGGAGAAGACTCCGTAAGGTTCACTGTTGATAAGGGTTACTTCACACCCGAGTTTTTCAAGAAACGGACGGGTGTAAAATGCCCCTACCCCCTGGCAGACATCTGCAACAACCCTGAACCTTCTCCTCCTTATGCCTTCTGCATCTATCGACTCGCATATCCTCTCGAAATAACTCTCCATGTACTGGCGGCATGGACATTCAAGGAGCGTACCCGGACTTACAGGAAGCTTCGCTTCCCTGAAGCCGGAACATATCTCCAGGAACCTCTCCCCTTCCTTTGAATTGAGGAACGTACCCGCCGGGGAAACGAACTTCAGGCCATTGTACTTCTCCGGGTTGTGGCTTGCTGAAACAATGGCCCCGCAGGAACCTTTCGTCTTCTCAACCAGGTATGTCAACTGTGGAGTGGAAGCGATACCGAGATCCAGGACATTCATCCCTGATGCAAGGAGCCCTGAAATAAGGGACATCGTAAGAACGGTTCCGCTTCGTCTTGTATCACGGGCGACAAAGACTTTATTCATCCCCCTGGAATAAATCCCGAAAGAAAGCCCGTACCCGTAAGCTGAAACGGGAGAAAGGGGCTGGGGGTATACGCCCCTTATACCAGCCACGCTGACTATCAGATCTTCTTTCATTTAATTTCAAATCCTTTAAGGCCGATAAGGCTCTTCTCTATTCCCTGCTTTTCAATCTCGCCGGGAGTAAGGCTCTGGTTTATGGTAAAACTGCCGATCCTTCTTCTCTCAAGCTTTGTCTGGACTCCTCCGCAACCGAGAATATTCCCTATATCCCTGCACAGGGCCCTTATGTATGTTCCCTTGGAGCAGACAACCCTGAATTCAACAAGGGGAATCTCTATCCTGAGGATCTCCATCTCCTTTATCAGGACCTTTCTTACCTTTGGGACGATATCAATCCCCTTCCTGTGAAGCTTGTAAAGGGGATCCCCTTTGTACTTGATCGCAGAGACTACCGGGGGTACCTGTTCGATCTCCCCCATGAAGCGGGTAAAGGCTTTCCTCACGTCATCCTCGCAGACTTCAACCGGCCTGATTTCCAGGACATTGCCGTCTATATCATCTGTATCGGTAATGGTTCCAAGCATCATCCTTGCCACGTATTCCTTTTCAAGGGCCATGAAGGCAGAACTCATTCTGGTTGCCCTGCCGATACAGACTATCAGTACTCCGGAAGCAAGCGGATCAAGCGTGCCGGCGTGGCCGATCTTGCTCTTTATGACATATCTCCTCTTGAAGAATCTTATAACGTCGTAAGAGGTAATGCCGGATGGCTTATTTACTATTATTATCCCGTCCATTTTGCTTTCTCATCTCTTCCAATAGCTTCCCGGCAACTTCGATCAAGCTGCTTCCGCCCGGAAACCTGCAGCCGGAAGCCTGTTTGTGACCGCCTCCGCCGAACTTTCTCGCCACCTTCTCCACATCGTATCCGCCCTTGCTCCTGAGGCTGACCCTGATCTGCCCGTCATCCTTTATCAGGAACGCCGCCCGGGATTCCCTGAGCCCGTTTATCATCTCCACAAATCCCTCGGTGTCACTGGAGTCGGTTCCGGTTAAAGCATACATTCGCCTGTCGACAGTCATCCAGCAAACCTTAATATCCTTTTCGCACCTCAGGTTGGAAAGGGCAAGAGAGAGAAGCCTCAGGGATTTGAGCGGCTTCTCCATGTATATCTTTCCAGCTATCTTTTCAGTATCGGCCCCCGCCTCGATGAGCTTTTGCACTACCTTCAGAGTGCAGGGCCCCATGCTGTGAACGAACTTCCCGGTATCGGTGATAATGGAAGCATACAGGGCCTCGGCCTGCTTCTTTTGGATCCTGCCATGCCTGGCAGCGAGGAAATAGACCATCTCCCCGGTAGAGGAATACCTGTCTCCGATGAAATCAACCGTACCGAATCCGGTGTTCGAGAAATGGTGGTCTATGTTCACGATCACCCTCGACTTTTTTGCAAAAGCGGCTGTTTCGCCTGTTCTTTCAAGGTTGCCGCAGTCCACCACTATGCAGACATCAGGCTTCTCCATGGATTCCGAGGGCTTATTCCTTATAAGGCGGGTACAAGGGAGAAACCTGTATAAAGGGGGTGTTTTATCCTGGTTAACCATCTCAACCTTCTTCCCCATTCTCCGGAGAAGAAGGTAAACGGCTATTTCACTGCCCAGGCCGTCACCGTCTATATTGTAGTGGGTGGTAACGATAAACCTTTCATGATCTTTCATGATCCCGTAAATCTTCTCTATCGTTTCTTTCCCCTTTGCGTCAATTTCCGGTTCCATAAAGGTTTTCCCTGAGAATCTCCTTAAGCTCCCTGATACCTTCACCGCTGGCGGCCGAAACGAATATGCCTTCAGGCATGCTCAAGGACATGATTTTCTTCTCTTCGATGGCCAGCAGGTCTGTCTTGTTGTAAACTTCAAGAATCTTCTTGTCCTCTATCCCGAGAAGGTGGAAGACATCCGAGACCGTCTTCTTCTGCCGGTCAATGTTTTTTGCGGATATGTCGTAGACCACCAGTATCATATCGGCATATTTGACTTCTTCGAGAGTTGACTGGAAAGCCTCTATCAGGTGGTGCGGAATATCGTGCAGAAGGCCGACAGTATCGCTGACAAGGCAGTAATGCCCGTCTCCCAGGAATACTGCCCTTGATGCAGGATCAAGAGTTGCAAAAAGCTTGTCGGCCACGTATAGCCGTGAAGCGCTCAGGCTGTTAAGAAGGCTGCTTTTCCCAACGTTGGTATAACCCATGAGGGATATCACCGGGTACCTGCTCCTTCTCCTGGATTCCCGGATAAGCTTCCTGTGTTTCTCGATATCCTTTATTTCCCTTCTCAGCCTGTAAATCCTTTCCTTTATTCGTCTCCTGTAAACCTCGATCTTCATCTCTCCCGGGCCCTTGGTGGCAAAACCGCCCCCTATCCGGGAGAGTTCCGTTCCATGTCCGGCAAGCCTTGGAAGCATGTATCCCAGCTGTGCCAGCTCTATCTGTATCTTTCCCTCTTTCGACTTCGCATGCTGCCCGAATATCTGGAGTATCAGCCCCGTCCTGTCGATAACTTCAACCTTAAGGCAATCTTCGATGTTTCTCTGCTGGACAGGCATAAGATCCCTGCCGAATATCACGTACGCCGGAGATACCTCGTCGACAGCCCTCTTCAGTTCCTGGAGTTTTCCCTCTCCGAGAAATGTAGCCGGATGAGGATAATTGAGCTTTACAGTGAACTCTTTTACTATCCTCAGCCTGAGGGTCTTGCATAGAAGCCTGGTCTCTCCGGATGATTCTTCAGTCTCTTCTTCCTTATCTTCTTTCAGGTTAACAACAATCGCCTTCTTTCCCGAAAAACTTTTCTCAACAACCTGGTGTATTCTTTTCACTTTCTGGATATATTCTCCACCTTGAGAACCATTAGGCTGTCCCTGTAACCTACGCCTCTCTTGTATCCTGTCTTGGCCTTCTTCTTGAATGAATATATCTTTTCCCCCTTCTTTTCACCGATAACTTCACACGTTACATGGAAAGCCCCGAGCTTTGACTTCTCAGTTATGATGTCCTTGTCGTCAAGGATGCAGACCGGTTGGAATTCAACCTTGTCCCCGACCTTCTTGTCTTTCAGTTTCAACACGGTAAACTCCATATTCTCTTTCACCCTTATCTGCTTGCCTCCGAAGTCTATCATTGCATCCATAATTTTCTCCTTTCCTGTTATTTTATATTGATCCCGACAGAAGGCCTGTCACTGCCTCCCGGTCATGAAATCCATATCCTTTTGTATGTTCTCTATTTTTTCTTCGAGCAGCGCCTTCTTCTCCTTCTCTTTTTCTATGACCTGGGCGGGCGCCTTCTCCATGAACTCACCGTTTTCAAGCTTCCCGCTTATCTTTTGAAGTATGGCCTCCAGCTTTCCCTTTTCCCTGCAAAGCTTTTCCACTTCGCTGGTAAAGTCTATTATACCTTCCAGGGAGATCCCGAGCCTACCCTGTATGAGGTTTCTCACTATGAAATTGCTTCCCGTTGAGATCCCCTCTGAGAAGACCTTCACGTTTTCTATGCCTGCAAGCTTCCGTATGACAGACATCCCGGTCTCATCGAGCTGTCTTTCAAAATAGCATTCAAGGTTCCTTGAAACGGGTATGCCGAACCTCGTTTTGATATCCCTTATGGAGGTAACAATCTCCATGAGATTCTCCATCCTGCCCGTGGATTCAGGGTCGTTAAAGGATCCGCCCGCGGGCCATCTGCTCACAGAGACGCTTTTAGCCCCCGTATCGCAGTATTCCGACATGACCTGCCAGATCTTTTCAGTTATGAAGGGAATGAAAGGATGTAACAGCTTCATCATCGTTACGTTTGTGTAAAAGAGGACAGGGAGAACCTTATCCCTGAAATATTCCCCCTGCCCGTAAACCTTTGAAATTTCGAGATACCAGTCGCAGAAGGAATGCCAATAAAAATCGTACAGGTAATTAAGCGCTTCGTTGAAACGGAAGAGATCCATTGACTCTCTCACCTTTGAGATAAGCCCGTCAAGCTCCGAAAGCAGCCAGAGATCGACGAAGGTCAGGCCATTATTGTCAACTGCCAGCGGCACTTTTTCAACTCCGGCCTTCTCTGCGCACGAAAATATGAACCTGGATGCGTTCCAGACCTTATTCGTAAAATTTCTTCCCTTTATGTAAAACGTGGGAGAAAGAAAAACATCCTGGCCGAGAGCCGTCATGGATATGAGGCTGAACCTGAGACTATCAGCACCGTACTCCTCTATTACCCTGACAGGGTCTATAACGTTCCCGAGAGACTTGCTCATCTTCTTTCCCGTCTTGTCCCTGACCGTTCCATGTATGAAAATATTTTCAAAAGGGGCTTCTCCCATGAACTCGTACCCCGCCATTACCATCCTTGCCACCCAGAAAAAGATGATCTCCTGAGCCGTCGCCAGGGTGTCGGTGGGATAATAGGTTTCAAGCTCGATATTCTTGTCCGGCCAGCCGAAAACTGAAAAAGGCCACAGCCAGGAAGAGAACCATGTGTCAAGGACGTCTGTATCCTGGAATATGTCATTTGAACCGCATGTCGGGCAGACGGCGGGTTTTTCCGCCGAAACGAATATCCCCGAGCCTTCCTGTCCGCCGTCCCCTGCCGAACAGCTCCTGCAATACCATACCGGTATCCTGTGTCCCCACCAGATCTGCCTGCTTATGCACCAGTCCCTTATCCCGTAGAGCCATTGGAGATAAACCTTTTTCCACCTCTCCGGATAAAACGTGAGTTTCCCGCTTTCTGCCGCTCCGATGGCCGGTACTGCAAGCTCCTTCATGCTTACGAACCACTGCTTGGACAGGTATGGCTCTATGACGGTATTGCAGCGATAGCAGTGTCCCACCCTGTTTGAATGGGGTTCAACTTTTTCCAGAAGTCCCTTTTCGTTCAGTTCCTTAAGGATCTTTTCCCTGCATTCGAACCTTTCCATTCCCTTGAAAATCCCGGCGTTTTCGTTCATCACGCCTTCCTCGTCCATCACCTTTACGAGATCCAGGCCGTGCCTGGTTGACATATCGAAATCGTTCGGGTCGTGGCCGGGCGTTACCTTGACTGCTCCCGTACCGAAAGATGGTTCGACGAAACTGTCGGCCACTATCCGTATCCTGCGCCCGGTAAAAGGCAGGACGATCTCCTTGCCTGTAATGCCGGAATACCTTTCGTCAGACGGATTGACAGCAACGGCCGTATCTCCCAGCATCGTTTCCGGCCTGGTGGTCGCAACCGTCACAAACCCTCCTTCAATGAGCGGATACCTTATGTAATAAAGGCTGCCGTCTTCATCCAGGTATTCCACTTCCTCGTCCGAAAGGGCCGTGGTGCATCTCGGGCACCAGTTTATAATCCTCTCGCCCCTGTATATGAGCTTTTTTTTATAAAGGCGAATGAAGGCCTCATTGACCGCCCTCGAAAGGGATTCATCCATCGTGAACCTGAGCCTGGACCAGTCGCATGAGGCGCCGAGAGACTTCAGCTGGAAGATTATCCTGGAACCGTGTTTCTCCTTCCATTTCCATACTTCCTCAACAAACTTCTCCCTTCCAATCTCCTGCCTCCTGATCCCCTTTTCCGCCAGCATCCTCTCAACGACATTCTGTGTCGCTATGCCTGCGTGGTCAGTTCCCGGAACCCAGAGCGCGTCGTACCCTTCCATCCTCTTCTGCCTTATAATAATATCAAGGATCGTATTGTTGAGAGCATGGCCCATGTGGAGAAAACCGGTTACGTTTGGGGGAGGTATGACAATAACGTACGGCTCGGCCCCCTGCCTCCTGCCGGCAATGAAATATCCTTCCTTCTCCCAGAAATCGTAAAGCTCTCGTTCCACCGTCCTGGGATCGTACTGGGCTGAAAGGTTCTCTTTCATTATTCTTCCTTTATGATATTAAAATCTTCTTTTCGCTTATGGCCGTGAAATCCGGATTTCGTTAAATATCTGCCTTATCTGAGATTGTCATTTCCGGGCGTCGACCGGACTGCTCACCGTGCAATCCCCAGGATGCTTCCTGCCACTTGTCATGGTATTCAAGCTCTTCAACGGAGATGTTGAACCTGGCACGGATCCTGTCCTGTATGTAAAGGACGATTGCCTCTTGATTTTCAGGATGGCGCTGCCGGGTATGAAGAGCTCAAACTTCACTGTTCCTGTGACCATGGTTTCAGATGAGTTTTGATATCTCTGCGTAAACCTGCTTCAGGGATATGTCATGCGTTGAGGCTATCTTCCTGCAGTCTTCATATTCGGGGGCGGCATTAACAACTTCCCCGTCCATGTATGCCCTTTTTACCCTGACTTCTCCCCACCGGCTGACAACCTTATCCTCTTTCCTGTCGAGGACAATTCTCGATTCCACCCTGTACCTTACGCCTATGGTTGTCGTCTCCCTGAATAGAATCCCCGATATCTTCTGCAGAAGCCGTTCCGGCAGTAAAACCTGCATGTTGAAAACAGGCCGGTTCTTCTTTCCTGTTCCTGCGTAAACGGAAACATCAAGGGCGCCGGCAGAAAGCAGCTTTTCAAAGAGAGATTCGAATATCACCGGGCTCATGTCGTCTATGTTAGCCTGCAATACCATTACGGTTTCACCGCGCATCTCCCGCAGGCAGGAGTAAAACCTTACCACGTTGGGATGTTCCATATCCATCTCGCCCGCACCGTAACCGGCCTTTTCTATCATAAGGTCCCCGGTAGGAGTTCCCGTTTCGCAAAGCCCTTTCAATATGGCAATGCCTGTGGGAGTCGTGATCTCGCCGTTGACAGACCTCATGATAACTGGAACGCCTTTAAGCATGTTAACGGTGGCAGGCGCAGGCTTTGATATCCCCACGCTGCTGCAGTAAACCTTTTCAATTCCCATCATTTCAAGCCCGATGGCCACGCTTGCAACCTCGACTATGGCGTCAATCTGGCCAACCTGGTGGAAATGAAGGTGATCGAGTCCTTCCCGGTGAACCTCGCTCTCCGCCCGTGCAAGAATACCGAAAACCTTCAAGACGCGCCCCTTGGATTTCTCCGAAAGGCGGCTTCCTTCAATGAGGGCAATGATCTTGCTGTAGGGAGTAGAATCATCCCAGTCGGTATCCGGTATGACCATAAACCGGGTTGCTTCGAGGCTGTGGCCGTATCCTGTCTTCTTCAAGACCTTCACAGCCTCTACCCTGTAAGCCCTGAGATCTATCCTGCCAAGTTCCTTCACGAGATCTTCAAGCGGAAGTCCCGCATCAACCAGGCTTCCCGCCAGCATGTCTCCGGCACACCCGTTTATCACCTCAAAATAGCCTGCCCTCTCCTTCATTTACTCTCGCTTCCGGGATTAACCACCTGGGAAATGGCGTTCCTTACAAAATCAACCTTGACACCTTCCTTGAGTTCCACGGTCACCACGTTCTCCTTGATCTTGCTTACCGTGCCGATTATCCCGCCGACGGTAATAATCTTGTCTCCTTCTTTCATATCGTCAAGCATCTTCTTATGAGCCTTCTGCTTTTTCTGCTGGGGCATGATGAGAAGGAAATAGAATACAAAAAAAATCAGAATTAAAGGCAGAAGCGCCCCTATTGCGGCAGCTCCTCCCTGTGGAGCCGATGCCTGCTGTGCAAATACCATATCTTCCTCCTGTTTATGTGTCCTTCACACGGCACAGGCCGGACCGGATAAATACCGGTACGGTTTATTCCATGCCTGGTTTTTAACGACCTATATTATACTTCTTTTTGAAGTTTTTGCTAAATTTTTCGAAAGTGCCGCCTTTTATCGACTCCCTGATCTTCTCCATGAATCTCATGGTGAAGTATATGTTATGGTATGAGTTGAGCCTCAGTCCCAGTATCTCGTTGGTGTTGATAAGGTGCCTGATATAAGCCCTGGAATAATTCCTGCAGACAAAACAATCGCACTCATCGTCGAGGGGTGAAAAATCGTTCTTGTACCTGCCCGCCTTTATATTCACTTTCCCCTTCCATGTTATCGTTGAACCGGTCCTGGCTATATGGGTGGGCATACCGCAGTCGAACAGGTCAATCCCCATCTCCACCATGCCAAGGATCTGAAGAGGCATCCCCAGGCCCATGAAGTACCTCATCCTGTCTTCGGGCAGCATTCCAACCGTGAAGTCCACGATCGAAGAAGTCTCTTCAAAAGGTTCGCCTATGCTGAGTCCCCCCAGCCCGAAACCGGGGAAATCCATTTGTGACATTTCTTCTATGCACCTGGCCCTGAGCTTTTCATAAATACCCCCCTGTATTATACCGAAAAGCCTCTGCTTCCCCGGATGCTCCCTGTGAAACGAAAGGCATCTCCCGGCCCACCTTAATGTCGTTTCGACGCTTTTTTTTACTTCCGGCTCATCATCCCAGCGCCTCGGGCAGTAATCAAAGGCCATCATGATGTCGGCCCCTATGCTGCCCTGTATGGCTACCGATTTTTCGGGGGTTATGAAATGGGAAGAACCGTCAAGTTTCGACCTGAACCATACACCTTCTTCCTCGACCTTCACGTTTTCGAGGCTGAATATCTGGAAACCGCCGCTGTCGGTAACCACGGGTCTCTTCCAGTTCATAAAACCGTGGATGCCTCCGGCCTTTTCAATTATCCCGGTACCGGGTTTAAGGTAAAGATGGTAG
>Ga0302245_1001514_pt1 | contig 15277 bp, 14 predicted proteins | sample AAG_UR_Thr_MG_FD_193512 | JGI IMG/M metagenome (GOLD analysis project Ga0302245, IMG submission 193512) | Enriched activated sludge microbial communities from anaerobic digester in WTTP, New Holstein, Wisconsin, United States - AAG_UR_Thr | ecosystem: Engineered > Bioreactor > Anaerobic >... | reverse complement strand
TAAAGCTGGGACTTTAGGACGGTTAGCCGCAATTTTAACTGGAGTTCCTCAGATTTATCATACTTTTCATGGTCATACATTTGAAGGATATTTCTCTCCTCTTAAAACTAAATTTTTCATTCAAATAGAAAGATTTCTTGCCCGATTTTCTACTAAAATCATCGCAATTTCAGAACGACAAAAAGAAGATCTGATTAGATTTAAAATTGCTAAACCTGATAAAATAACTATTATCCCTCTTGGTTTTGATTTTTCCAGATTATTACCCTATGATAATGAATTCAAATTAAGAAAAAAATTAAATATAGATAAGGACAAAATTACTATTGCCCTCATAGGTAGAGTGACAGCCATAAAAAATCCGGCTCTTTTTATTTATAGCGCGAACGAAGTGCTGAAACAAAGAAATAATGTCCATTTCCTCATAATAGGAGATGGAGAATTAACCGATGATTGTAAGAAGCTGGTAAATCAATTAGGAATACAAGATTATTTTACTTTCCCAGGTTTCATAGAAGATTTAAAATTAATATATGGCTCGGTGGATATTGTGTGCCTAACCTCTATCAACGAAGGAACACCCGTCTCCCTTCTGGAAGCTATGGCTTCTCAAAAGATTGTAATCGCTACTCCAGTTGGTGGAGTCCCGGACTTTGTAAAAAATGGGGAAAATGGTTTTTTATGTGATGCTAACCCACAAGCTATTGCTGAACAAATAATCTTTTGCGTGGATAATTTCCAGAATCTTGACTATTTAAGAAAGCAAGCGGCTGAAGAGGTGCTTTCCAAATATAGTATGAATCGCTTATTTAAAGATTTAGAAAATTTATATAATAGCACTCCTTCTAAAAAATCACCTAACCTTTTTAATGATTAATGAAGACTGCAGAAATTCTAAGATTTTTCTTACCATTATTACTGGGATTCTTTTAAATTGACAGTTTATATTCAATCTCTTTTTAAGGGTAGAAGGAGATTATATTGAACATTAATTTATTCACAAATATTCCCAAATTATAAGATTTAAAGTGGTTTAAAACTAAAGAGGAGATAATATCCAATGAATATACTGGTTACTGGAAGTAATGGTTTTGTAGGGTCTCGCTTAATGGGGGAATTGGAAAAGTTAAATCATAAGGTGATAGGCATTGATATAAGTTCTCATTGTGATGCAAAACCTCATCCAGAAACGGTTATAGGTGATATTCGTTCCAGTAAAGATTTGGAAAAAGTCCAAGATATCTTTTATCAAAAATATAACCATCAAATTGAGCTGATAATTCATTGTGCAGCATCAAAACACGATTTTGGAATATCCCGAGAGGAATATTTCAGTCATAATCAGTATGGAACTCAGGTATTATTAGAATTCGCTGAACAAGCTGACATTCATAAAATTATCTATATCAGTACAGTTTCCGTTTTTGGACATCCTCAAGGCAGAGCTGATGAAGACACTCCTTATAATCCAGATCATCCATATGGTGAATCCAAACTGGGCGGAGAATTGTTATGTATTGAGTGGCAAAAAAAGAATCCTGAAAATGGGCTTATTGTTCTTCGTCCCACTGCTATTTATGGACCTCATAATTTTGCTAATATTTATAAATTAATAGATACTCTTCATCGCACACCTCTGTTTACTGTGGGCAAAGGCGATTATGTTAAAAGCATTGTTTCTCTGGATACCGTAATTGATATGATACTTTTTTCTATGAGCTTACTTAAGCCTGGTTATCAGCATTTCAACTGTGTGGATGAACCTTATATAACTTTGAATGAACTTATGCACATCATAGCTGCTAATCCTGGTTTTCATATGCCAAAGATAACTATCCCGGATTGGTTAGCAATTTTTATAGGTAAATTGTTTGATATACCTGCGAAACTTTTTTCTATTGACATTCCAATCAATAGCGACAGAATGCGAAAATTATCAATGGCGACTAATTTTTGTTCTCAGAAAATCAGGCAGGCGGGTTTTGTCCAAAGAAAGAGCATTGAGGAAAGTATTTCCGAAATGTGCACTTGGTATTTAGATTATATTGAAAATAAGGAGAAATAGATGGAAAAATTACGGTTGGGTCTAATAGGATGTGGACGCATCTCTAAAAATCATTTTGAAGCTATATCACAAATTCCGGAGGCAGAATATGTAGCGGTAGCAGATATTATTCGTGAAAGAGCAGAAGAAGCTGCTAAAACCTATAATATTCCTTCAGTTTATACGGATTATCATAAGATGCTGGATAAAGAACAACTTGATGCCGTTAGCATTTGCACCCCGAGTGGTCTTCATCCTTCCATTGGTATAGATGTTGCCAATCACAAAATTAATGTAATTACTGAAAAGCCTATGGCAATCAATGTGGAAGGAGCGGATAAACTTATTCACGCTTGTGATGAAAACAATGTTCAGCTTTTTGTAGTGAAACAAAACCGTCTCAATACCACCATGCAACTACTTAAACGAGCCGTGGATAAGGGTCGTTTTGGCCGTATTTATATGGCTCAATCCAATGTATTCTGGCAAAGACCTCAATCTTATTATGATGCCGCTAAATGGCGTGGAACTTGGGAATTTGATGGTGGTGCTTTTTTAAATCAAGCAAGTCATTATGTAGATGCTCTTTACTGGCTTTTAGGAAATGTCGGCAGTGTGATGGCTTACACTGCCACGATGGCTCGTCATATTGAAGCAGAGGACACTGGTTGTGCTATTTTGCATTTCCGTTCTGGAATTATTGCCACTTTGAATGTTACAATGCTCACTTATCCCAAAAACTTTGAAGGGTCTATCACTATTATAGGTGAAAAAGGTACGGTTAAAGTAGGAGGAGTGGCAGTTAATAAGATTGAAAAGTGGGAATTTGAAGAATATGATGATGATGACCGTATTGTGGAGGAGGCTAACTATCAACCCCCTAATGTATATGGATTCGGGCATAATCCTTATTATCGGAATGTGGTGGATGTTCTTCTAAAAAGAGCAGAACCTCTAACCGATGGTCGTGATGGACGCAAGTCCGTTGAAATTGTTCAAGCTATCTATCTTTCAGCTAAAACAGGTAAGAGAATAAGCCTACCTTTATAATCCAATCATTTTATATATAGCAAAACAGGGAGATTTTACAATCTCCCTAATTTTTTAATTAAAACCGGAACAAAAAACTTGACAATAATACCCTTTATCGTTTAATGAATTTATAATAATAGACAAATCAAAGTAACAGCCTTCGGGAGAATAACTTGCTATTACAAAAATATATTGAAAGTAGATTAGATATGATTGAAACCAGCTTGAAGGAATATCTGGGAACTCAATCTGGACCGAATAAACAGTTAAAACAAGCTATGCATTATGCTGTTTTTTCTGGCGGAAAGCGCTGGCGTCCTTTGCTTTTGCTTTCTATATATGAAATGTTAATGGGAATGCGAAAAAATACTGGTTTACCCCAGGCTTTAAAAGCAGCCACTGCTGTGGAACTGGTTCATAATGCTTCACTGGTGCATGATGATTTACCTATAATAATGAATAGAACAGAGCGGCGCTCTCAACCTGCGTTGCATACCAAATTTGGAAATGCTACTGCTATTCTTACTGGTGATGCACTTTACACCCTTGCTTTTGAGGTTTTAGGACAAATTTCCCCTCCTTCTAAAGCCCTGAGCTGTATTCGTATCTTGTCTAATAGTGCAAGTTCTTTCGGTTTAATTGGAGGACAGGCAGTAGCTTTAGAAAGTAAGCACAAAGTAATGAAAATGAATACTCTGCATTATATAGATTTGAAAAAAGTGGGCTCTCTTTTAGAAGCTTCTGCCGATATGGCTTGCACTCTTGCCAGTGTAGATGATAGCGTGCATATAATTATGAAATCTTATGCCTCTAATCTTGGTATGGCTTATCAGATGATTGAAGATATTACTGCTGATTATTCTCGTAGTGTAGAAGACCTGGATTTTGAGGAGCAATTTATAACACCTACTTCACGAAATAGTTACACTGGTTTGATGGGTTTTGATAAAACCCGGACAGAGGTGGAAAAACTGCTTTCCGAAGCGGAAGATTTGATAAAACCATTTCCCCATAATGAAGCTCTCAGGGAATTTGTGCAAATGATTCAGGAACGGATACCCTGAGTTATGATAGATACACATTGTCATTTAGTCCCGAATATTGATGATGGGTCTTCTTCCTTTGAAACATCTCTAAAGCTTTTGCGACAGATGGTAGAGGATGGCATAACTCACGCTTTTCTTACTTCCCATTATCTTCCTGGTCTTTATCAATATGACCGTGCTTTATATGATGATAGATTTGAAGAGCTGCAATCCCAAGTCCAGAAAGAAGGAATAAATATTACTTTATATCCTGGTTTTGAAGTTCTACTAAATCCTACTTCTTTAACTGATATTGAAAGATTTAATCTAACCCTTGGAAACTCTCATTATGTTTTGATTGAATCAGATTTAAATGGTCTTCCCAAGGACTTTTATGAAAATATCTATCCCCTTTTAAGAAATGGCTATCGTCCAGTTCTGGCACACGCTGAAAGGTATGTAAGCATTATGCATAAACCTCATAATGCCAAAGAGCTGATGGAAAAAGATATCTATCTCCAGATTAATGCTGGCAGCCTTTTAGGAAAATATGGAGAAAAGGTTCGCCAAACTGCTTGGGTGCTTTTAAATAATGGCTGGGTACATCTGTTGGGTTCTGATAGTCATGCCAATGAACCCAATAATTTATTCCCTCAAGCCATAAAGCTAATTAAAGAAAGGATTGATGAACATACAGTTCAATTACTCACTCAGGATTTTCCCCAAATGATTATTAATGATGAGCAGATTCCTTTATTCTATGTATATATAAATTCTTCGCATCATCACCATCATCATAAATCTTTCTGGGAAAGGATTTTTGGTTAAATGCAAAGATTACTGATAACGGGTGTAACGGGCTTAATTGGCAGATCTGTCTTAAATTCTATTTTAAAAGAACAACTGGATTATGAAATTACCGCTCTTATTAGACCAAACACTGCTTTAGAGCGGTTCTCATCTTTTAGAAGTTCTGTTGAGCTGGCACAGATTGATTTAGCCGATACAAAAAGACTTTATGATTATCTGAAGAAAAATAGTTTTGATGTAGTAATGCATATAGGTGCTCTGAGAGGGGGACGCAAATTCCCGCGTGATATCTATATTAAAGCTAACTATTATAGCACGGAGCAATTTGTTGAACATTGTCAAAAACACGGTTCTCGGTTCATTTATTGTTCTTCTGTGGGAGTTTTTGGAGTTATACCCAAAGAATTACCTGCCACTAATGAAACGGAACGCAATCCTGATAGCCTTTATCACTGGACTAAGATAGAGAGTGAAAGAATAATAAATCAAGCCGTATTAAAAGGTCTAAATGCTGCCATCCTTCGTCCTTCTATCACTTATGGTCCAGGGGATTATGGTTTCCCTTATCAGATGGTGAACCTGGTTCAAAAAAAGCTTTTCCCTATTATCAATAAACGCATCTGGATTCATCTTTGCAATGTGAATACTATAACTCGTGCTTTCCTCTGGCTTTTGAAAAATGAATATACTCCAGGATTGGCACTTAATGTGGCAGATCGTGAACCTGTTCAGTTAAGGAATTTGGTGGATTTTATCTCTCGTGAAATTCACGGTAAGAACTATAATACTATTTTAAAATTAGACCGAAATCTTTTTGCTTTAGGTGAATCTATTTCCCGTAAACTTAAAAATGAACTCTGGACAAGTCGTTTCCAACTTATTTCGCATTCCTGGTTCTATTATGTGGATAACACCTACGAACTTATGAATCTTCCTCCTACTTTTACTATTCCTGATATTCGCATAATCATTGAGGATATTACAAAGAAATAATGGCTATTCCTATTATTAACGACTGGGAAAAGTTTTTCTCCAATCCTTATGAAGGTTTGGGCTCTTCCTATGAACGGATTATTCTCAATGACCTTTTATTTCAAACGGTTAATAATTATAATGTTCATAAGGTGTTGGAAAGTCCTTCTTTTGGTTTTACGGGCATTAGTGGAATAAATCTATTAAATCTAGCTGAGTTGGGATTGGATATCACTCTGGAAGATAATGATTTGCATAGATTGAATTTAATAGAAAACCTCTGGAATAAACTTGGATATCAGGTTGATCTTGTCTATAATCCAGAGTTCACTAAACTTGATTATCCAGATAAATCTTTTGATATGAGTTTCTCCTTTTCTGCTCTCTGGTTTGTATCAGATCTGGCTAATTTCCTTAAAGAATTATCCCGAGTTACTGCTCAAGTTATCTTTATCAGTGTTCCCAATCGGGATGGAATCGGTTTTAAACTGCAAATGAAGGATTATTCACCGGAGAAATATCCTCAAATAACACTCAGTTATATTGATCCTTCTTCTATTATATATATTCTCAAAAAATTTAATTGGAATTTAGTTGATTCTGGATATTTTGATTGTCCACCCTGGCCTGATATTGGTATGACTAAAGAAGAGCTGTTAAAAAAATGGTTTCCTCAACTTCCGATTACCAAAATATTCAAAGAAAAACCGGATGAGGAACCTTGCTCTATTTTAGATTATTATTCTGGAAAGGACCCTGATTTTGCTCAAAGGATGCATCGCTATCAATGGTTAGAAAAAACTGCTCCCATTTCTTTCAAAAAAATCTGGGCACATCATTATTATATGATATTTGCGCCTTGAATTCCTCCTTAAATTAAAAATAGTTTTTGATGTTCCCAATATATCGTTGGCAATAAACTATGTCTCGTAAAAGATTACTCTTTTTAATTGTTGGCTTAATAATAGGCATTGTGCTTATCCTTCTCTGGTTGCATTATATAGACCTGAATGAGCTTATAATGCGGATGCGGAAAGTAAACACGGAGTTAGTGTTCTGGGCTACTATTTCCTATCTGGCTGCTTATTTTATTCGTAGTTTGCGCTGGAATATCCTTTTAAAGAAACAAATTTCTATCCCTATCTGGAAAACCTATCTTTATAGTATGGGTGGAAACTGGGTTAATTATCTAATTCCTATTCGGGCAGGAGAATTGGTCAAAGCCTGGTTCGTAAAACATAATCACGGTTCATCAATTACCAGTGTGCTTCCATCTATCTTTATTGATAAAACTTTTGACACTCTGGGCATTTTCTTTGTGCTCTTGATGATACCTTTACTTAAAGTGAACCTTTCAAAGGGAATGCTGGTTTTGCTTATTCTTTTGAGCATTGTATTTGCATTATCTCTCTCTATCCTTTTACTTGCTGTCTGGCAAAAAGATAAAGTAGTGAGATTCCTGCAAACTTTATTTTCCTGGTTGCCAATGAAACTTAAAACCAAAGTTAATAATTATATCAGCATCTTTGTCCAAGGTTTGAATATTTTTGAACATCACTGGACGCGTTTACTCAATTCTTTTCTACTTACTGCTTTGGGTATTTTTCTGGATGGTTTGTATTTCTATCTCCTATTTCTTGCCTTTGGCATTGATTATCCTTTCTTAAAAGTCCTTTTTGGCTATACTTTAATCAATCTTTCTTATGCCATACCTCAACCTCCAGCTCAATTAGGTAGCAACGAATGGATGATGATAATCATCTTTTCCGTGGGTTTTGCATTGACAAGAGAGGACGCATCAGCAATTATGGCTTTTGCACATATGTTAACCGCCATCCTGATTGGAGTTATTGGACTGGTCTCTATTACCCTTAGTGGTCGTCAGGTTCTGAAAGCGGTATTAAGTGGAGAAAAGATTTATGAACAGTGAAGAAATGATTCAGAAAATTCAGGAACTAAAACAGGTTAAACAAGATTTATTAGCTCAAATTCGCAAAACTATCGTTGGTCAGGACAAAGTAATAGAAAAGGTTCTCATCGGACTTTTTGCTAATGGACATATGCTGATTGAAGGAGTGCCTGGACTGGCAAAAACTCTTCTCATTTCAACTATAGCCAAAGCTTTAAATCTATCCTTTGGTCGTATTCAATTTACTCCAGACCTTATGCCTTCTGATATTACAGGTTCGGATATCTTAGTCACATCCAGAGACAGTGACCGCCGTGAATTTCAATACATAAAAGGTCCTATCTTTGCCAATCTTATTTTAGCAGACGAGATTAATAGAACTCCTCCCAAAACTCAAGCTGCCTTGCTTCAAGCTATGCAGGAATATCAAGTAAGTAGCGGAAATACAACCAGACCTCTGGATTTGCCGTTTATCGTGATGGCAACCCAAAATCCTATTGAACAGGAAGGCACCTATCCTTTACCGGAAGCGCAATTAGACCGATTTATGCTTTATATCAATATTGATTATCCTTCCTATGAAGAAGAATTGACCATTGTGCAAAGTACTACAGGTGCTGCTGGAGAAGAACCTATTCCTATGCTTTCTGCGGAAAAAATCCTGCAATATCAAGCTGCCATTAGAACTATGCCTGTGAGCCAACATATCCTGGAATATGCAGTTAAACTTGCTCGTAGTACGCGTCCCGGAACACCAGAAAGTAAACCTGAGATTACTAAATGGATAAATTGGGGAGCAGGACCTCGTGCCAGTCAATATCTTGTTTTAGCTGCTAAAGCTCGTGCTGCTCTGGATGGGAGATTGACTCCTTCCGAAGAAGATATTCGTGCTGTAGCTTTACCGGTGCTCACTCATCGTGTTCTGGTCTCATTTGCTGCTGAAGCAGAAGGTATTAAACCTGCCGATATTATCCAGCAACTGCTTTCTTAGTGCAGTATTATCTCTTTCTCATAAGTATATAGAAAAAGCGCTAATTATCGCTACAGGTTTTTCAACCTAAAAGGATTGAATAATGAAAAAAACCTTACTTTTACTGCTGATGGCTACGATAATGGTTTTTAGCTATGCTATTGATGACCGTATACCGCGTCCTATAGCTCACTTGAAGAATATTCAGCCCTATAATGTTGATTATCAGCAGGACCTGGTTCTCCTCCGTAATCAAAATTTCATCTGGATTTATTCTATCTTCAATCCCTGGTCACCTCGTCTGGAAGCTGTTTTCACTTCTTCCGCTTTAATTGAAGACCTAAATCTTTTAGGAGATAATCAGCTCTATGTATGCAGTGAAGAACCTTCCAATACCATTTCTTCTGTGGACACTCTTTCCTATCCAGGAAAAATATTCTTTACTAATCCTGTCATCGGAAATAAAATCGCTAGAGAAGGCTCTTTGCTCTATGTGGCAGACCGTTTGCGCGGTATTGATATCATAGATATCGGAAAAGGTGGAATGCGAGAACTAAAATCTACCTTTTCTGAAAAATGGGGCATCCGTGATCTTTGGGCTGAATATCCTTATATCTATGCCCTAAACGACTTCGGACTTGTCACTATTGACATCTCGGATCTCCAGTTTCCTATCAGTTTAGGAGTCAATTATGAAATTGCCGATGCTACTGTTCTGGCTAAAAATGGTAATATTATCTGGATTGGTGCCGGAAAAAAACTCCTCGCTATTAATGCTGCTGATATGAAACATCCCCGACTGATTAACCTTATGAATCTCTCCAATGAAATTCAGGACCTGGAAATATATAACGACCGACTCTTTGTAGCACTGGGACAGGGTGGTGTGAAAATCTACGGCATCAAAAATCCCTTGAAAATAGAAGACCTCAATACCCTCTATCCTGCTGTGGCAGTTTATGATATTGCTCTTGGAAACGATTTAATCTTCCTAGCTTTAGGCAAAGATGGCTGGATGATTTACGAATATAGATAATCATCTTTTGAACTTTTCCCCTTGCTTTGATTCTTTCTTGTCTCTCTATTATTAATTTAAATTTTGAACCATAAGAAGGACTAAATCTATAAAGGAAATAAGGTGAAAAATCTCTAAGGTGAATTTAATTACAAATTTATGTATGAAATTAAAGAAAAAACTTGACAGATAAGTTAAACGAAATAAGTTATAATTATAATGAAAAAATATAAAGTGAGGTAAGAAAAATGAAAAAAATAAGTTTGATTGGTTGTTTACTCATAATTTCAACCTTAATAGCTTTGTATGGTGTGAATATTGCTGCAGGCGGAACTATAACTGAGAATTTTTCTATTGGAACTTCAGCAACTGCAACATTGCCCACAGATTGGAGGGCTGATAAAAAAACGACTGTTCGCTATGTTGGATCTTATTCCGAAGCAGGAACAAAAACAGAAAAGATAGCAGGAAATAGTATGGCTAATAACGCAGCAAATGGAATTTACAATTTTGGTGCTGGAGATCAAGCTTCTGCAACTGATAGAGCAGTAGGAGGTATCTCTTCTAAAGATGCTTCCAAAAGTGTAAACATCTATGTCAAGTTAACTAATAATGGTTCCTCTACCATACCTAACTTTACTATAAGTTATAATGTAGAAAAATATCGTAAAGGGATTAATGCTGCTGGTTTTACTATTCAAATGTATTATTCATCTGATGGAAGCACTTGGACTTCTGCCGGTGATGATTTCAAAACCTCATTCCCTGGTGGTGAACCAGATAATACTGGTTATGCTTCTGCTCCAGGAGCAACTGTTGAAATATCAAATAAAACTTTATCTCAATCTTTGGCAGCTGGAAACAGTCTCTATCTTGCCTGGAACTATTCCGTAAGCGGTACTTCAACAACCACTTCAAGCGCTCAAGCATTAGGAATTGATGATGTGTCTATTACTGCTAATGAAGAACAGCCACCTCTTCCTGTAGTATTGACTTCTTTTACAGCTACCATCTCCAATCAGAATTATATTAATTTAACCTGGATAGCACAGAGTGAAACCGGTATGATGGGTTATTATGTTATGCGTAGCACCCAAAATGATTTATCTACAGCTAAAGTAGTAAGTCCATTAATTCCTGCTACTAACACTTCTCAACCTAAAGCTTATCTTTATACTGATACAGAAGTGACAGAAAGCGGAACTTATTATTATTGGTTGCAATGCAATGACTACGATGGAATAATTAATACCTATGGTTCTATATCTATTGAATACAATCCTGGTGGAGGCAATACTACTCCTTCTATTCCACTGGTTACGGAATTATTACCGGTATTTCCTAATCCTTTCAATCCACAACTGTTTATACCTTTCAATCTAGCTAATAAATTAGAGGTTAAGATTATTATTTATAACACCCGGGGTCAGATTGTTAAAGAGATTCCGGTAGGAGAACAAAATCCCGGTAACTATCGGATAGAATGGGATGGCAAAGATTCTAAGGGGCAAGCTTTACCCACTGGAATCTATTGCATTCGTATGATAGCAGGTAAAGATTACTATCAGACAAAGGCTATTTTAATGAAATAATCTCCTATTAAAAATAAAAGTAAAAGCCCGGCTTTTCAGTCGGGCTTTTTTCTTTTTAATTAGAAAACTGTCTATATTAGGTAAGCTTTCCCTGCCTTCTATAAATATCACAGCTCCCTTTTTGATTGAATTCCAGTCATATTTTTAGTCCCTGTCTTTCAGCTTTTGCCTTCTCACTTACATATTAAGAGATGAGGTTAAACTTATGCTGAGCTTATGACCAATTTCGGACATAAGCTGGACATAAGCCGGACATAAGTTACCCATAAGCTGGACATAAAAACACGGAAGATTATATCTTTTATTTCAGTAAATAACAAGCTAATGATACAAAAAACCCCGATAGATTAGAATCTATCGGGGCTATCTTTAAAGGTTTTCTAACTAAGGTAAGGACGGAGCTTTTCTAAGATTTTGTCCTTTTGCACCAGTCCTATTAATTGCTCAATCACCTCTCCATTCTTAAAGATAAGAAGGGTTGGAATGGACATAATGGAAAAGCGAGTAGCAATTTCGGGACACTCGTCAATATTGCATTTTAGCACTTTAACCTTGCCTGACAATTCCTCTGCCAGCTTTTCCACTACAGGACTAAGAGCTTTGCAGGGTCCACACCAGGGTGCCCAAAAATCCACCAGGACTGGCACTTCGCTCTTTTCTACCTCAGCTGCAAAATTTTGAGAACTTAACTCTAACATCGTTTACTCAACCAGGGCAAGAATATCATCTTTGGAGAGAATCAGCAGTTTTTCGCCTTCCACTTCCACTTCCGTGCCGGAATATTTGCCATAAAGGACTTTATCCCCAACTTTCACAATCTTCTGCAAATCTTCATCCGTTCCTACGGCAAGAACTTCTCCTATCTGAGGTTTCTCTTTTGCCGTATCCGGTATAATAATTCCACCTACGGTCTTCTCTTCTGCCGCAGTAGATACCTTTACTACGAGATGGTCTTCAATAGGTTTAAGTTTCATTTTTTCCTCCATAATATAGATTGAATTTCTGAAAATATAATAATGCATTCGTGATTATTAGCAAACCTCTTTTTAGATTGCTAATAATTGTCAAGCAGAAAGTAAAAACTTTGAACCTAAATTTGGCTATCCTATCTATCTTTTATATTAATAAAGAAACTCATGCTGAAGATAACCATTAAGCATTATGAGCACTTTATCAAACTCTTTTTCTCCGGGAATGATAATATCTGCATTCTTCTTGGTTGGTTCAATAAAGGCTTGATGAGAAGGTTTCACCGTTTCCAGATATTGATTTAGGACACTTTCCACACTTCTACCCCTTTCCAGAATATCTCTTTGCAAACGTCTGGCTAAACGGATATCAGCATCTGAATCCAGATAAATTTTTAAATCGGACATCTCTAACAATTCTGGATAATAGAGGGCAAAAATTCCTTCCAGAATAATCACTTCCGCCTGAGCAATGCATAAAGTTCCTTCCTGACGTGTGTGAGTTACAAAATCATAAGAAGGCACATTAACCGGTTCACCTTTCATCATCTTTTCCAAATCACTCAAGAGATAGTCAATATCAATGGCATCGGGATGGTCAAAATTGACTTTAGTTCGTTCTTCAAAGGGTAAGGCACTTAAATCTTTATAATAGCTATCTTGTGAAATAATGACGGTTTTAAGCCCGGTTATTCTTCTTCCTATGGCAAGAGCAATGGTAGTTTTTCCACTGCAGGAACCTCCACCAATGAGGATAAGATGAGCTTTAGGCGCTAAGTTTTCCGAAGGATTTTCACGAGTTTTTGGCGAGAAATCTGGCTGTTTTTTCACTGTCTATCTCTTCTTTCTTTAAGCTTGTTCCAGAACCGAAAGAATCTTTTGAGAAACATCCGAGCCAAAAAGAGGTGGATGAATTAACGGTTTTGAGACTGATAATATCTTTTCTGGGAATTCTTTGGATTGAGGTGGCAAAAGAATGTTCCATCCAGTTTTTACTGTTTCTATCCATTCGGTTTCCGGTCTCAAAGTTATACAAAGTTTTCCAATAATATATGCTTCTTTCTGAATTCCTCCGGAATCAGTTAGTATCATTTCACTTGCTTGCATCAAAGTTAAAAAATCAAGATAAGATAAAGGTTCTATGAATCTGATATTATTAAATTTATCTGGTTCTATCTGGCACAAAATATTACGAGTTCGTGGATGTACAGGAAATACTATGAGTTTATTTAAGCTATTTAATCCAGAAAGAATGAGTGATAGCAACTTGGGGTCATCAACATTATAAGGACGATGTAAGGTTAGTAAAAGGAAGGTTCCTGGATTCAAAGTTAGTTCATTCAGGATATCGGAATTATCTTTTGCCATTTCCAAGCCAAGTTTCAGACTATCTGTCATTATATCACCCACCAGATAAGCTCTTTCAGCTAAACCTTCCTTAGCAAGATTATTCATTGCCGCATCTGTGGGACAGAAAAGTAAATCGGAAAGATGGTCTGCAACGATACGATTCAATTCTTCTGGCATAGAGCGATTAAAACTTCTGAGACCGGCTTCAATATGGGCAGTTTTAAGTCCTAATTTTGTTGCAGCTAAAGCTCCCGCCAAAGTAGTATTGGTATCTCCATAAACCAGCACCCAATCAGGTTTTTCTTCAATTAATACTGGTTCCAGAGCTTCCAGAATCTCAGCTGTCTGTTGAGCTTGAGTTCCTGAACCTACATCCAGGTTATAATCTGGAGCAGGAATCAGCATATCTTGAAAGAAGACATCATTCATTTGGATGTCATAGTGTTGACCACTATGGATGATTATTTCCTCATGTTTTTCTCGCACTAAACGCGAAAGCGGTGCCAGTTTTATAAATTGAGGTCTTGCTCCCACTACTTGAGCTATCTTCATTTCCACTCCTTTTAGGCTATAGATACAAATTACTTTATCAAAGCTTTTATGTCAAGCAAGCTTTGCTAATGGTGAAAGAAATAAAATATAAAGATATCTTTAAAATTTATAATCTTATTGAATAAGAAGCAAGGCAGCAATTAAGCAAAACTATCTTCAGTAGGACATTCTGTAAAATATTTTGTTCTTTGCATTGAAATAAATTGACAAAAATCAGATTGAAATAGTAACTGGATTTAAAATAAAAAATTAAGAGGAAAGATGGCACGACTTTTCAGTAAGGATTATCATGAAAAATCAGCTTCCTGGTATTTCAATCATGTGGTAATTCCACTGGAGAATGGTGATTTAGAATATTGGCAATCCATAGATGAGAAGGGATGCTATCATATTCATTTTGTTGCCACTCCAGATAAAAGAGAGTTTTTTAACACTCAACTGGATGTAGTCTATGATCCTGAAACTCAGAGAATTATAAGTCACCATTGTCACGAATGTAAAGATGATGAAAGCTGCAGACATTATCTTTCTGTTCTGCGTTATGCTTATATGAATCTAAGAACAGATATATTTGAACAACCAGCTGTTGAGACCTGCGATGGAACTGTTTTGCGTGGAAGAGAAAAATGGCTGGATATCTATGATAAAGCAGCACTGGAGATTGAAGGAATATATGCTCCGGATGTAGATAAAGTTCGTTTGTATCACGATAGTTATGAACCCCTCAATATATCTTTGCTTATTAGGATTCAAGCGGGAGCTGATATAGAAGGCATCACAGAACAAGAAAAGAAGGAATTGCTCTCCCAGCTGGAGGTTTTTTCCGATACTGAGCAGGCACTTTTTAAATTTCTAAATGCCAATAAAGCTGCCTATAGTTCCAAGGCAAAGTTCTGGTCGCTATATAAAAAAGATTTTCCCAGAGCTCTGGGTTATCTTCAAGCTTTAAATGGCAAAGTCAAAGTTAGAGAAACGGGTGAACCTTTAAAATTTAGTTCTGAACCCTATCCCTTAAGTTTGCGTATAGAACCTGCTGGC
>Ga0302245_1001509_pt1 | contig 15310 bp, 10 predicted proteins | sample AAG_UR_Thr_MG_FD_193512 | JGI IMG/M metagenome (GOLD analysis project Ga0302245, IMG submission 193512) | Enriched activated sludge microbial communities from anaerobic digester in WTTP, New Holstein, Wisconsin, United States - AAG_UR_Thr | ecosystem: Engineered > Bioreactor > Anaerobic >... | reverse complement strand
TATATTCTCAGAGAGGAAGAAGGAAGCAGGATGCGGATTTGGCGAGAGGCAATTATAAGTCCATCTCGTCTTATATTTGATAGTCTATTATTATATGGCTGCTTTACTTATCTTTCCTTGGAAATAGTCAAAGAGAGCATGGTAATAATTGTAATAAGACCTTTTTGAAATAATGACTTCGACCCCCAGATTCCTCAGAAGGTCAATTTTACCCATTGCTTTTTTTGCATGTTTTTCGGGGATGTAATATATTATCCTGTTGCTAATAATATCCCCATTGCGTCTTCTTTGGCGTGCCCAATATGTCAGTAACCACCATAAATCTATTTCTATAAAGTCCAGCCTTAATCCTATAATATGAATATCATTTTTGAAAAAGAAATCCACCCATGAATCGTAATTCACAGCATTGTTTTTTAATCTTTGAATTAAGTCCTGTGGCGGGACATTTTTCGATGCATAATTAGTCCCAGTGGCAACATAGTTTCTCAGCGCCTGTAACTGTCCACTGTATTGCTCATACCCTAAGGTAATTGTTGAGGTGATATGACAGTCTCCGTGAACATGCCAGACGTTTTGAATTCTTCCAGAATACTTTCTGAAAACACTATATCTGGTTTCTTTTATTATGCTGGCATTTACTGGCGTGTTGGTTTGTTCAAGAACAAAATCATAATTTGAAGTAATTATGTGCTTGGGTTTGAGGCTGAAAATTCGTTTATGTATTGAGTTTACCTTTATGTTTTGAAGAAAGTTCTTTATGAGTGTTTTCAAATCCTTTTCGCTCTGAATGCTCCTGTTGTTTAAGCCCCACCATAAATAATTCTCATAAACTAATGGGAAGTTACTTTTGAGGTCTTTGGGGGGATTAGGAGATTGTGTCACTTGCTGCAGCCCTTGGACAAGTTTCGCCCAATTATTGTTCTTCCTAAGATTATTAATTCCGTTTCCAATAAATAGGACATCCCTGTTGGGATCGAACGTATTTTGAATTTCATTCCTATTGTTCATTTTTCATATTTATAAGTAAGGCTACAGGACTATGTTACAAAATTGCCAAAATACTCCCCTAAATATTTCAATGATACTTCTCACAGTTGAAAACGCTACTATCCCCCCCTGTATTATTAACATTAAATAAACGACCGATTATTTGATTCTTTGTAGCATTCATTAGTTTAAAATTGAAATTTATCTTTTCTATTCATAATAAACTTCTTAACTTTCATGTCCCTTTACTGCAATACAGGGAATTCAAAAAATGTTGGGATCAGGTAAAAAGGGGGTTGCTTATATCGCATATTTTTACTCGTTATTAATGAAATACATAGTGCCATGCTGAGATTGTTTATAAGTTATTCACATGTTGACGAAGAACTAATTAGAAAATTCATTAACCACCTCACCCCACTTAAAACAAATGGGTTGATTCATGAATGGTATGACAGAAGGATTGAAACTGGCAGAGAGTTCCTGACGGACATAGATAATAATCTTAGCAATGCTGATCTAATATGTTTAATGATATCCGATAATTTCTTGTCCTCTCAAGCATGTCTTAATGAAAAGGACGAGGCATTACGTTTAAGGAATGAAAAGGGAATAAGGGTCATTCCAATTATTTTAAGTAGTTGTGCATGGAATCTTCACAAAGAACTAAACGTTTTGTTAGCAACTCCTACTGACGGCAAACCCATTTCATCATTCCCAAACAGAGATGATGGATGGCTTGCCGTAGTAACATCAATTAAAAATGTTTGTTCCTCAGTTGGAAAGATAAAAAAACTTAATATTTCTTCAGGTTTTGACGCTTTCTTAAATAGTGCTGAAATATTATCGAAATCCCACAGTACAAAAGACACCTTACATCTCAATGATATATACGTACCTCCTAAATTGAAACAATATAATGGAGAAGAAAATCTCAATAAATATGACTCCCAAAACCTCCACAAAGATGTCGTACGGCTTGGTAAAATAATTATTGCGGGAGAAAATCAATCAGGAAAAACCACATTATGCAAAGTACTGTTCAGAATATATAGGGAACTTAACTTTATCCCTGTTTACTTGTATGATGAAAATCGATTTTTGGGTAATCCACATTACAAACTTGAAAAGGTATTTCTTGAGCAATATGATGCAGCATCATTAGAGGAATATGATTCAAGCAGGATCGTACCAATAATCGATAATTTTCACTTTGCTAAGCATCAGGAAAAATATGTTGAGCAATTTGCGATCTATGCAAATCAAGTAATTATTGTTGATGACATTTTTGGATTAGATATAAAAAACCAGAATTTAATCAAAGAATATTGTTGTTTCAAAATCCGGGAATATACTGCAGTCGAACGTAACGAGTTAATTAAAAAATGGATACAAATAAAAGAGGAGGCAAATATCGAAATTAATCCCAACTCATTACAAAAGAGTTTGGATGAAAAATCTGAAATGATTGATTCATATATAGGAGTCATCTTTGGGAAGGGCATTATGCCATCCTATCCTTTCTTTATTCTTTCATTGTTATCGGCACAGGAAACCTTTAAACCACTTGATTCGGAGATAACTTCGCAAGGGCATTGTTATCAAGCATTGATCTATTTATTTTTAAGAAAAGAGGGAGTATCCAATGATCAGATTGATATCTACTCTAATTTTCTTACTGAACTGGCTTTTTGGATTTATATAAACAACGGACGCAGCCTGAATGACTCTGATTTTGAAGAATTTTTGAGATACTATGTTTCGAAATTTAACCTACCAATACAATTAAATGAAATTTTAAAAGTCCTGTCAAAGGTAAATATTTGCAAGTTTGATTCTTTCAATGAGTTCAACTTTTGCTATAGTTATATTTATTATTTCTTTGTAGCAAAATATTTATCCGAACACATAGATACACAGCAAGATATAGTGAACGGCATTCTTTCAAATTTACATAAAGATGAGAATGCCTATATCACAATTTTTATATCTCATCATACCAAATCAAATTCCCTGCTTGACGAACTTTTACTTGATGCTGAAATCTTATTTGAGAACTTCCAACCTTCCACACTTGATTCCGATGAATTGTCCTTTTTCGATAAACATGCCGAAAAGATTGTGCAAGCTATCCTTCCATCTTATCAGCATGATCCAAAGCAGGAGAGGGCGGAAATGCTTAAACGCAAGGCTGATGTTGAAGATAGGATGAATGATGACAGAGACCATTCCCATTCTGAAGATAATGAAGGAGATGAGTCTGAGCTGCTGACTAATCTAAGACTTAGTATCAAAACCGTGGAAGTGATGGGGATGATAATTAAGAATAGGTCTGGATCATTAGATTTGAATCGACTTCAATACATATATGAGCAGGGATTGAAAGTTCATCTCAGAATTGTTTCATCATTTATCGAATTTATTCGACAGGAAGAGACTGAACAGGATATAATTGATTTCATAAAAGAACGAATCAATAAAAGTCTTGAAGAATCTGAAGTGGCAGAAGGGAAGACACTCGGAATTGAGCAGATCGAAAAGATTGCAAGAACTGTATTTTGGAATTTAAATTTTGGTGTGATACATGGATTCATAACAAAGGCAATTCATTCACTTGGATCAAGCAACCTTCTAAGTATTGCAGAGAAGATAAGTAACCAAGAAAAAACACCATCCGCATTTATTGTATGTCAAGGCATAAACATGTGGTATGGCAAAAACCTTAAAATTGATGAGATTGCGTCCAGAATAAATGAAAGTGATTTTTCAAAGACGGCTGAAAGATTGATAAAATGGAAGATTGTTGAACACTGTATGTTGCATCATATTTCCTATAAAGACATGCAGAGAGTGGAGGCAAAATTACATCTTGAAACAAAACGGATACTTGGTGAAAAAGCAAAAGGGAAATGAATTTACACACCTGAGACCGTCTTCCTGTAGGAGATTTTCTTGAGATCAACCGCTAAGATTGCCCGAATAGTGTTGAGATTGAGTTAATTGAGGATTGCCGCCCCGCTGATAATAGTGTAGCAGAGGTTGTAGATGAGATTTTTTCGCTGCAAAGCCTGCAATCTTTCTTGTGATCAAAAGGTAAAAAGTAAATTACTTACTAATGTAGAAGTAACGGAGATACTTAAACAAAAGAGTCATATGATGAAAAGCAGACATAATGAGGCTTCGAAAAAATATGTGCCATTTCTCAAAAAAAATCACCAATATGAATATGTTGATTTTGCCAACATGATGCCAGTCTTTCAAGATAAGGAGTATGTTTCTGCGCTACTATTTCAAGACGGATTAGCACAAGTTGGAATTGGAGACAAATGGGGAGTTATTGACATGTTAGGTCAAATAGTTGCCCCAGTTATTTACGACTTATTATATCCATTCTCAGATGGACTTGCTGTCGCAAAATTTAATGGCAAATACGGTGCTATTGACAAGTTTGGTAATGTAATTGTTCCCTGCATTTATGATTATGTGCACCCATTTACTGAAGGTCGAGCGATTACCAAACTTAATAGTAAATATGGAATTGTAAACATAAACGGGGAAGTTGTTGCCCCAACAATTTATGACCATATAAATCCATCTATTGAGGGAATTGCAATTGTGGAATGTAATGGAAAATGCGGGTTGATAAACCAGAATGGTGATGAGATTATTCCGTTACGTTATGATGCTATATCAAAGTTCGTTGACGGGATAGCCAAAGTTCGTCTTAATGATAAATACGGGTATATCAATACTGAAGGACGGGAAATTGCCTCCCCAGTGTTTTATGCTGCCAATGATTTTTATGACGGGAGTGCCACTGTTTATTATAAACGCAGGGACGGTTCAGGGACAAGAGGTGGATTCATTGATAAATCTGGTCGAGTTATTGCTCTTGAAGGTGTTTTCCAATCATTGGAAGAAATGTTTGAGGGAAGAATGATCAAGAAAATCAAGAATGAGGTTGATTCTATGTATTGGGATAATTTAAAGAATAAAACTTTCAAAATATCATGGTTTGAGAAATTTAGTGAAGGTCTTGGGCGAGTCTCAAATGGAAGTAAATATGGATTTATTGATATGAAATGCAATCTGGTTATTCCTTTCATCTATGATTCCGCTGAAGACTTTTCTCATGGTCTTGCGGTAGTCAGATTGGGAAGAAAATTTGGATTTGTTGACCCGGAGGGCAATGTGGTTATACCAATCAAATATGATATGGCTTATTCATTTGAAAATGACACAGCCAAAGTTTGTCATTTGATTAAATCAAAAAAAGCATGGAAAGATTATGAGGAAAGTGGGTTAGAATCTTTTATCTTGAAAAGTGGATTGATTGACAAAAACGGCAGAACAATTCTCCCGATGATATATGACCACATTGAGGAGGTGGAAAAAGGATTGTTCGCAATAGGTTATAGAGGCAAGCGGGGAGTTATTGACATAACAGGCAGAAGAATTTTGCCGATTATTTTTTACTCTATAAGCATTATGACTGAAGGCTTGTTTAAGACTACTCTAAAATCAGATGATAAATATGTTTTTTTTGACTGGAACGGAAGAGAGTTCAGAGAAAAGTAGGTAATCAGTTGTTGATTGAGTGCCATGTATTTTATCTAATCATAATAATCTTTACCGAGGTTTTTGACACACTTATCCCAATATTGATCAAATGCATTCGAAATAGATACGAATTCACCACCTTGGCTCTCTTTAATCATTTCAGGGGAAATGTAGGTCTTCAGATATACCATCGTGAAGTTTTTCAACTGCTCACATGTACCCAGTCCAATTCCTTCTTTAAATCGGGCAAATACTCTACTACTGACACCCCCATCGTATGTGGTAATATCATATGTTGCAATATTATTTTGTGGGAGGAATCTCTTTAATAGTTCCAGTTTTGTGATATTATCTTGTTTTAAGAATCGCTCATTAAACCTTTGTAAAAAATGTGGTGAATATTGCACTAATGTCTTCCTCCCAGATAAAACTAATACTGATGTCAATCCGCCTGATTTAAAGAAATATACAACCGGAAGAATCAACGGGTCACCATTGTTGTATTCCACCGTAATCAGCCAATCATTCTTATGGATTGATTTGTATTCATATGTTTTACTTAGGTACTTGTTTTTTGATTTAATTGCCTCTCTTCTAATATCTTTTGTCAAATACTTCGCTTTTTTTAGTACAGCAATTTGATCACTAAGAATCTCGTTTGCTAATTCCTCTGAATTCATTGAAGGCACTATCATAGTTCGCAATATTTTAATTTCTCGATAATTCCGGCAACAAACATACCATTAGCCACAACGCCAAAATATTGATGTATTTTTCATCAAACTTTTTACACGCACCACAGGTTGGTATATCTATAAAGAAAATTCTTCATCACTCTTTCGCACCTGATGACTTGAAAAATTAAATTTATGCAGGATAAAAATACCCGCTCTCCACAGCCTTCTACTATTTCGATTTGGTTTTAACTTTCACTCTTCTCAAACATAAACAAATTTGCCTTTTATCCCACTTAATCCATGGGGGTTAACGTAGTAATGTTATTTATAAATTGAATCATAGGAAAGGGACACACCTGCAAACCACAAAGATCAAATGTTGTAGATCAAGATGAAATTGTTTTGTAAATTTGAAGCACAGACCCACATCCAATGCAAAACTATTTTCTTTCAATATTATTTGCTATTTTATTACACCCTTCCGTACCGTTGCAACAAAAATCATATGGATGAACCAAATAACCAGAGCAAGGAACTGCAGATAGTTCAAGAATTCCAAAGCATTTATTCACCAAGCACAATACTTGGAGTATTTGCTAATGCACTCAAGTCCCCGGTAGAAGGGAGGATGATCCTCGCAAAGGGTATATATCAGACCACTCAAAATAGCAAAGAATATAGTGGATATTATTACGATGAGATCAAGAGTTCCAATGACAACAAGTATATCAAAGCAAAAATCCCTTCACTTGTAAGAAGCAAATTAGAAAATAATTCCATCTACCTGTTTAAGGGATATGTCGAAAAGAGGGTAGGGTTTTCAACAATTGAATTGGTTTATGTTGTTGATGAGGTTCTTCAGAAAGAAGAGAATCAGATATCTGATGAGGATTATAAGAGATTTGAAGTTCTTCAAAAGAAGGTTTCAAAGGGATATAGAGACCTTGAGTATATTATTAAAGAGAGCGTTCACAAGAACAAACCGTTTAGGATTGTTAATATTTACGGGTCTACAAGTATTGTTCCCAAAGACTTTGAAAAAGGGATTGCGGAATCAACAACCCGATATATTATTACTGATTGCCGCTGCAATTTATCGTCAAAATCAGAAATTATAAATCAATTGCGCAAGCATAATAATTCACAATTTGATGCAATAGCATTAGTAAGAGGTGGCGGTGACAAAGCCGCCATGGAAGTGCTCAACGACTCTGAAATAGCGGAAGAGATACTTAAACTGCAACCATTATTTATCTCTGCTTTAGGTCATGTAGTCAATGAATGCCTTATTGATAAGGTGGCGGATAAAAAATTCCACTTGCCCTTCGACTATGGTAATAGCCTTAAAACTTATGTTGATGATGCTGTTACCGAACAATCAAAGTCCAAGAGTCTTTTTATTGAGCAGGTTAAAAAAGACTTAACCAAAACATTCGAAGACCAGATTAAAACAAAGGACGAAGCACTTAAAAATTTACAGAAATCCTATGAGGAGAATAGTAAGCAATTAGTGAAAATGGCTACTGCTGAAATGCAAACGAAATTTGATGCAATGAAAGTTGAAAATAGCCGATTAAACGAACAGTTAAAGCAATCATCCCAAACCGGGAGTAACTTAATAATATGGATTATTGTTGCACTCGCTATCGGGTTGGCAATCGGATTCGCTATAAGTCAAGGATAATTATCTAATTAAACATATATGGAAATTCCGCAGTCAATAGTGAATCGCTCCATCCAGATTAAGTACGTTCCATTTCTCAAAAAGAATGGCAAGTATATTTATGTTGATCATTCAAGCCTGAGTCCAGTATTTTTTGAAACCGAATTTGATGCTGCTGATCTTTTTTCTGAGGGTTATGCAGCAGTCACCAAAAATGGCAAGACGGGTTTTATCAATGAGGATGGAGATTTGGTTATTCCAACCATTTATGATAGTGCCTCTGGTTTTTCTGAAGGTCTAGCGATGGTGGAACAGGACGGTTTATTTGGGTTCATAAATGTGAAGGGCGAAATCATAATCCCAATCCAATATGACAATGCGAATGATTGTTACAACGGGATTATCGAAGTCGAATCAGGCAATCTGTATGGTGTAGTGGATATAAACGGTAAAGAAATATTTCAGCCAAATAGCGGTGAGGTAGTGATTTTTTCTGAAGGTATGGCTCACATAAGTGACGAGTGGGGGTATAATCATGGTTTTATTGATATCAATGGCAAGGTCGTTATCCCGAAAATATACTATTCTGCAAGAGATTTTTCAAGCGGACTTGTCCCCGTTGAATGGCAAGGGAAGTGGGGGTTCATCGACCGGGAAATGAATACAAAAATTCCATTCACATTCGAGGATGCATTTAGTTTTAAGGATGGCATCGCAGGAGTACGCTTAAACAGTAGATGGGGGTTTATTAATTCCATCGGAGAAGTTGTAATTACATACAAATATGATAAGTTAACAGATTTTCACTGGGTTATGAATGATGGAGGGATCGGAGTCATGAAGAATGCCCGGTATGGTTTTATTGATAAATTGGGTAATGAGATCGTTCCGCTAAAATACGACCAGACATTTTGGTTCTCAGAAGGAATGGCTGCGGTTAAATTAAATAACAAATGGGGGTTTGTAAATGCATGTGGTGAAGAAGTAATATTTCCGAGATTTAAATATGTTCGTTTTTTTTCAGATGGTCTTGCGTGGTTCTCACAAGACAAGCGGGAGGGTTTTATCGATATGGACGGCAATATTGTGATTCCGCCCAAATATGATCGTGCGGGTAATTTTGAAGATGGACTTGCAAGCGTTGAATCAGACGGGCGATCTTTTTATATTGATAAAACAGGAAGGGAGTTTAAGGAATGAGAATACCAACGATTAAAGATTCAACCATTGATTTTATCAAGAACCAAAAGCAAACTTGGTCATGGAATCTTTCTAATGCATAATTTTAACAATAACCTGCTTACGGATGGCAACATTAAAAATAAACGAACTGGAAGAGGTGGTTATTAACTATCACGATCTTGATGGCTGTGGAGACATCTTATATGGATTCCAGTTTCTGTTCGGCAAAAAAAGTGTTTTGAATCCGGAAATATTAAGTGAGCGGAATAAGGATGGGGTGTTTTTCATATCTAATTGCGACTTTGAAAAGTGTGGTGTAATTAGTTTTTTCGAACAAATTATTGCTACGAAAAATAGCCTGAATTACGAAAATATCGAGCAACCTGTAATTCATATAAGATGCAGAGCATGGAATGAATTTAAAGATTACCGCATTGCCAAGTGGACAAATGCTAAACATGCTGATGGCACAAAGAAATACGGAGAAGGATTTGTAGAATCAATGCTGGCATATTGGGAGAAAGACGTGGAGTTGATCTTTTCGATTGATTCTATATTTACACTTAGCCGGGATGGTTATTCTAACATCTCACTACATTATGACACAAATACGGATGTGCTTAGGAGATTCATTGATGATCTGAAATCAGAATTTCAGGAATTCAAAAGAAAAAATCTCGAGAAACATAATCATTTATCACAGGCTCTATCACAGTGAGATTAGACTATTATAGCTGCGATATGCCCCGGAGTCACGGTATTTTCTTAATTGCTCTTCGAGTTCAAAATTCTGACATTTCAGATACCTGTTATAACATGTTAAATTGATTATAGACATATCGTCTGGATGATGGAAGCCCAGATCATTAAAAAAATTTGAGAGAGCACCACCTGCCCGCCAAATTCCCCATGTATTCCTGATCCATGCTCCAGTTGAAAGATGAAGGTCATAAATAAAATCCGACTCATCCATAAGCATTATTGATAGCTTTGCTGGGTCATCAAATTCAATGTCCAATTGGTTTATTGCATCCTGAAGATTATTGGGTATAGCGTGTGCATTTTGTTTTCCATAATTCTCCATGCTTATAAGACTGAGGAACATAAATCAGGGTTATAAACGGCTGATCCGGGTTGATACCATGTAAAGTTAAAAAACATCCATAATCTTGACTTGAATTGAAAAAAGTTGTAATTTGGGTTGGTGTTTCGCAGTCCTGTTGTGCTTTTTTATGTCATCCCGGATTAGTTTTGAGGTACTGTTGAAGCATGAAGTTTTTTGACATTCATAAAAGGCGGCACTTTCTGTTTCGTCAACGCACGAGGAAATGCAGTAGACATATTTATTCCACTTGTGCCGCCTTCTTCTGATACTGCGTCAGGGCGACCCAGACCATCAGGCGGCACACCACCCTTGACAAAAGGGTATGCAGCGAGACAATTTTTCTAAAGAGTGTGCCGCCTATTTATTTTTCACTAAGATGACTTAAATCCAACTTTGCTTTTTTCAAAACTAAGGAATTCATACAGGATTCGGAGCGTTTCCTACAACCGACTAAAAATATTTAGTGATTGGATGCAACACAATCACTAAGTATCACGTTTAAAAATTGTTAAATCCAAATATTTGGCAGAATAAAGCAATATCTCCTGACTAATGTAACAACTGTCATGAAAAAACTAATATGTGTAATTTCTTGCTTTCTAATCCTTTCTAACATTGGGCATGCCCAGTGGGAACAAACCAGTACCGGTATATGGGGAGGGAATATAAATGCCATAACTGCTAATCCGTTGACAAATGATTTGTATGCAGGAACTTCCTATGGTATCTATAAATCTACTGATTCTGGAAGTAGTTGGACAGCCATTAACAATGGCTTGTTGCACCCTGATATTAGAGCAATAGCCATTAATGAAACCAGTATTTTTGCTGGAACAAATGGTGGTGGGGTTTTTCTGTCAAATGATAATGGCAATAGTTGGTCACCAGTAAATGAAGGATTAACAAACCTTTCTGTAAGATCAATAGCAATCAACGGAAACAATATTTTTATTGGAACTTCTGATAGCGGGGTTTTTTTATCAAATGATTATGGTATCAGTTGGTTACAAGTAAATAATGGCTTGACGAATCTCAGGGTCAAATCCATAGTAATTAGTGGGAGCAATACTTTTGTATTAACCGCAAATGGGATTTTTTTGTCAATTGATAATGGAAGTAATTGGACAGCCGTGAATAACGGATTACAACCTTGGACTATCTTGTCCTTAGCCGTCAGCGGAGATGAAATTTATGCAGGAACTGCTGACGGTATATTTTTATCAACTAATAATGGAATCAGTTGGACGGCAGTAAATAACGGATTGCCAAGTTCGCCACTTGTCTTATCTTTAGCCATTAGCGGAAGCAATATCTTTGCTGGCACAATTAAAGGGCTCTATTTATCAACTAATAATGGAAGCAGTTGGATATCAGTGAATAACGGGTTAGGATCTCTCTTGGTAAACTCATTCGCCATTAACGGAAGTAATATTTTTGCGGGTACTGGCAATGGGGTCTTTAAATCAACCAATAATGGAAGCAGTTGGACAAGCATAAATAATGGAATAACAAGCCAGCAAGTGAATTCTTTAACCGTAAGTGGAATCAATATTTTTGCTGGTACTGGCAATGGGATCTATTTGTCTTCCAACATTGGCAGTAATTGGACAGCAGCAAATTATGGATTAACAAATATTTCTGCGTATCGGTTAGCCACAAGTGGCAATAACATTTTTGTGGGGACTTCAGGTGGAGGAGTATTCTTATCAACCAATAATGGAAGCAGTTGGACAGCCGTGAATAATGGACTAACATCTCTAAATATACGATCCATAGCAATAAGTGGAAGTAACATTTTTGCAGCGACTGATGGTGGCGTTTTCTTATCAACCAATAATGGGAGTAGTTGGACAGCCGTGAACAATGGATTGCCAAACAACGAAGGTCAGTTTACTGTAAATCCTTTAGCAATAAGCGGGAGCAACATCTTTGTTGGAACTTATAATAGCGGAGTCTTCTTATCAACCAATAATGGAAGCAGTTGGACAGCCGTGAATAACGGACTAACATCTCTTAATATACAATCCATAGCCATTAGCGAAAACAACCTTTTTGCTGGAACTCCGAATGGAGTGTTCTTATCAAACAATAATGGCACTAATTGGACAGCCGTGTATAACAGTATTCCAAATATATCTATTGGGGCGATAGTAGCCAGTGACAAATTTATCTTCGCAGGGACTTCAGAAGGCGTACTACTGTCCATAGATAAAGGCAATAATTGGAGAGAGATAAATGAGGGTTTCTTATTTGAGAGTACATTAGTAACTGCTTTGAAAATTGAAGGAGACTTTATTTTTGCCGGAACTCGCTCTGGTGTCTGGCGAAGGAAACTTTCAGATTTTAATGTATTGGATGTTTCGACAACTTCCATCGGTTTGAATGCTTCAAACAACACAGCAACCTTTAACATAGAATCAAACGTAAACTGGTCAGTTTCAAGTTCTGCATCTTGGCTGACAGTAGGTACAGCCAGTGGTTCTGGGAATGCCACAATTTCGTTAACAGCAGGGGCAGTGACCGTACCCAGAACTGCAACTGTGACAGTATCAAGTGACGGAATGCCAGATAAAGTGATAACAGTATCACAAGACGGGATTGGAGAGTGGAAATCCGCTAATAATGGACTTTATGGTGGGGAAATTAATTGTATAACAATTGACCCAATAACAAATTACATATATGCAGGGACAAATTATGGGGGAGTCTTTTTGTCCACAGATAATGGAAGCAGTTGGACTGCCAAAGATTATGGATTAAGTGGTGATGGATTAAAAGTGATGTCAATTGCTGTGAATGGAAGTAATATTTTCGCAGGGACAGGGAATGGGGTCTACTTGTCAACTAATAATGGAAGCAGTTGGACTGCCATAAACAATGGTTTAAAAAGCGATGAAGAAGATTTCTTAGTATATACAATTGCAATAAGCGGAAGCAATATTTATGCAGGGACAGACCTTGGTGTCTATTTGTCCACAAATAATGGCAGCAGTTGGACTAAATTAATTAATGGGTTACCTGATAATCGGGTGTTTGCCATAGCGATTAATGGTAGCAGTATCTTTGTAGGTACTTCTGGTGCAGGTATATATTTATCAACAGATGACGGCAGCAGTTGGACAGCCGTTAATAATGGAATCTTCGGTTCTTTTCACGTTCATTCATTAGCCATAATTGGAAGTAATATTTTTGCAGGGACTTCCGAGAGCAAAGTTTTCTTATCAACAAATAATGGAAGTAATTGGGCTGACGTTAGTAACGGTCTGCCATCAGTGGGAGATACATACTATTATGTTCAATCACTTGCAATAAGTGGTAACAATATTTTTGCTGGTGTAGAAAGGCAAGGTGTCTATTTGTCTACAAATAATGGCAGTAGTTGGTCAGCCGTCAATAATGGATTATCAGGCATTGGCTTAGATGTCACATCTCTTGCTGTTGACGGAAGCAAAATCTTTGCAGGAACATCTGGAGAAGGTATTTACATGACATCAAATAATGGTGGAAATTGGATAGAAACTAACACTGGGTTGACAAATAATCCTATTTTAAGTCTTGCTGCCAACGGAGCAAATTTATTTGCTGTAAATGGAATAAGTGTGTTCTTGTCTACTAATAAAGGAAGTAGTTGGACTGAGGTGAATAACGGCTTGCCAAACCCTTGCCATTCTGAGAAAGTAGTCGTTGATGAGAGTAATATAAGTGTTCTGTCATATTCCGGGGAAGTCTATTCTTCAACTGACAATGGAAATAATTGGAAGTCAATTCATTCGTTAGTTGACGAAATCACAGCAGACGATGGGAAAATATACATAAAAGCAAATGACGTTTATGTCTCATCAAATAGTGGAAGTTCATGGACTATTGTAAATACATCTACACTGCCTTCCGGGGTGAATACCCTTGAATTCAATAATGGAAACTTATTTGCGGTCACTTATGAAGATGGTGGAATTTATTTGTCCACAAATGATGGCAGCACATGGACAAGGAAAAATAAAGGTGTTGAAGACGTTTGGGTCTATGATCTGATTATTAGTGAGGGATTCATTTTCGCTTTGACAGATGGTAGAGGTATCTATTTATCATCGGATAATGGTGAAAACTGGTCTCCAATAGGATTTGAGAATATTTATGTAATGGAAAATGGAATTACCTCATCTGGCGATAATATTTTTATTGGCACTGAAATGGATGGTGTTTATATGTCATCTGATAGGGGTAATACATGGGCAGCAATTAACAGTGGTTTATCGGGTGGTGGCTTAATCGTGGCTTCATTATTCACAGATGGAGAGAGTCTTTTTGCAGGTACTGCGGCAGGTGCATGGAAGAGATCACTTGCGGAAGTTGTTGTGTTAAATGCTTCACCCACTTCGCTAAGCATAGATGCTGAAAGTAATTGTACAGCAACATTCAATATTACATCAAATGTGAACTGGACAGTTGCAAGTGACCAAACATGGCTGACACTTAGTAGTTCTACCGGATCAGGAAGTGCTACCATTACTGCTACGGCACAAAAGAATCCTTCAACTACTACCCGCACTGCTACCTTTACCATTCAAGGTACGGGGACAGCAAACCAAACGGTTGTGATAACACAAAAAGGTTCTACAACAGGAATCGAAGATTCTGGGGAAGACGAGATTCTGATCTATCCAAATCCAGTTAATTCAACTCTGGGTATATATGGCTTTGAAGAAGGCTCAAAAGCATTCATCTATAATTTAAATGGCAAGTTAGTGTTAAGTATTGATGAGCCACAGAGTCAGATCGACATAAGTGACCTGCCCAATGGCGTGTACTTTCTAAAGATAGAGGGCAAGTTGAAAGTTGTCACAAAGAAATTTGTCAAACAATAATATCCATTAGAACAATTTATTATCTGGGTTTTTGGATATTTGAGATTTGACATTCCGATGTTGCCAACTTTACACCGTATTGTACAAACGATATTGCTATTAAAATCTTCTCCATAATCCTTTAATTCGTGAGGGGAATGCAGTAATGCATTAATATTCAACAAAGTGTCGCTATTCTTCCCCTCTATCTGATCTTCAACAATCACTCGTACAATAAACACTAAATACATTTAGTTATTTAGGTAGTTATGTCAATTTGAATCAGACT
>Ga0302245_1001508_pt1 | contig 15310 bp, 16 predicted proteins | sample AAG_UR_Thr_MG_FD_193512 | JGI IMG/M metagenome (GOLD analysis project Ga0302245, IMG submission 193512) | Enriched activated sludge microbial communities from anaerobic digester in WTTP, New Holstein, Wisconsin, United States - AAG_UR_Thr | ecosystem: Engineered > Bioreactor > Anaerobic >... | reverse complement strand
TATTATTTGGGCAGAACAACATTATCCTTTTGAAATGGAAGATCTATATCAATATGCTAAGGATAATGAATTAGGTATCCGCGAATTAAAGGCGCTTGCCGAACTTTATATGGAGGATTCTTCAGATCAGGAAATTGAGATGCTTTCTGATTTAGTTATGACTATAATAGAAAGGGAAAGAGAAGAAGGATTGAATGAAGAAGTTATTGTAGATGAGAGAGGAAGAAAAACATGGAAGGATCCTTATGCTCATATTCCTTATAATTTAAGAAACTGGTATCAAAAGCCCGAAAATCAAGAAGAATATATTAAATTTAGTGAAGAAAAAAAGAAAGAAGAAAAAAAGAGAAAAGCTAAGGCAGCTAAAAATAGACCTGAAGCTAAACAAAAAATGTGGGATTTAGGAATGGAAATTCATTCTTTAGAACAAGAGGTAAAGGAATTGCATAGAAGTATGGAACAATTTGATATGGAAAAAGAAGAATTTTCTGGATGGGTAATAAGTGAATATGATGATAAAGTTTTAGACTTATTAAATTCTGGATTATCAGATCAGGAAAAGATCAGGGGAATGGAAAAATGGAATGTCGAACAAGATAGAAAGGATAAGGTAATTCCTAATCCTAAATCATTATTAGGTGAATATAAAGCTTTTTATCCTGAGGAAGATAAAGATATATCAGCTCAAATAGAAGCAAAGGAAAAGGAAATAGAGATTAAAGAAAAGGAACTGGAGGAATTAGAGGATTTATATGGATATTAAAATGAAAAAGGGAGCTTTTGCTCCCTTTTTCGTGTTATCTTCTCCCTCCCCTTGAAGAAGATGATGAAGAACTTGAACTTGTTCCTGAACTTGAACCCGAACTTCTAGATCCTCCAGAATAACTTGATCCGCTAGAACTTGAACTTCTGGATGGTGTTGAATAGCTAGAACCAGATGATCTATTATAATTTGAAGGTGAACTAACAGATGATCTGTTCGAAGGAGCTGAATAGGTTCTTGATTGAGTAGTCGTCCTGGTTTGAGAGGATGTTCTATTCTGAGGTGCGGTGTATGTTCTCGTTGTAGTCTGTGTTGATGTTCTATTTTGAGTTGATGTCGAAGGCCTTGTTGAAGTAGATGGACGAGAATAAACAGGTTTATCCTGGCTTTGAATATCTCTATTAATATTTGTATTAGTATTATTGTATTGAGGCCTTGTACTAGCTCTTGGCTGCTGATAAGAAGGAGTATAAGTTCTTCTACTCTCAGTGTATTCGGGTTTATTATGAGACTGTGTTGCTGACTGTGTCCTGGTTTGTGTTTGCGTGGATACAGATCTTCTATTTTCAGTCGGTTGTACTTGAGTTCTGGTCTGTGTTTGTGTAGTCGTTTCTATTCTTCTCGAAGGATTCTGAGTTACTGTAGATAGAGTTCTCCCCGTGGATCTGTCGATTTGAACAGTCCTATTTATAGTAACGGGCTCCTTTCTGGTATAAGTATTTGTTAAAGTTGAAGGACTATTTCTTCTTCCATAGTTATTGGAATAAATGCTGGAAACATGTTTATTATTTTGGTTCCAAGAATTCCCAATATAATAATTGTAAGTATTGTGCGAGTAGTATCTTGGGTAATCCCATCTATATTCCCATCTCCAATAATGATTTCGGTATCCATACCAATAATTATATCGGTAAGGATAATATCCATAGGTCCCCCAATACCAGGAATCATAATACCAAGGATCATAGAAGAACGGGTCATAAGACCAATACCAGCTGTAATAATATGGTGAATAATAGGGTCTGTGAAACCTGTAAATCAAAGAGGTGTAATAAAGATCGTTATAAACTTCCTGTTTAGCGTCAAAGTAAAGGGAATCCTGAAATTTTCTTAATTCCTTTTTTTCCAAACGAAGTTCCTTCTGCTTTAATTTTAATTCTTGTTTTCTAAGATCTAGATCGTCTTGACTAGGTCTATAATAAATATCGTCGAATTCAGCTTTTTTCTGTTCGACATATACCGTATCGTATTTAACGATGGTATCAGGGGTTGCAGATTGCTCTTTCTGTAGCAAATACTTCTCATAATTAGATAACTCCCGGGTTTCATTCTGGCCGAAAGATATATAATTAAAAAGAAGAACGATTAAAAGGGTTATTAGCTTTTTCATGATTTTGAAATTAATTTAGTTCTTCAATTAATATATAGAAAAAACTGTGCCGTTTTTGGAAAGGCAGCGCAAAGAAATAATCGACAACTCACAAAAACTAGCATAAATATATAATATATAAAATAAAATCTCCTTATTATGAGAAAATTTAATACTGTACTTAAAGAGAAACAAACTAAAGAAGAGCAACTTACTGAAAAGAAAGTTCTCGGACAGTTTAAAAGGGTTTACGATGCTCTCTTAGAGAAGTATGGCATTACTGGTTTTAGAGAACTACCCGAAAAAGGGCAGTCCATCTTTTTAAATGAATTAAATTCTTATTGGTCTGAAGAAGAAGGAATAAGCGAAAGCGGTGTTAAGTTTCTCAGCACAAGGGGAAAAGCTCTTAATGAGCATTCTTCTGAAGAACAGAAGAAGAATTTCCTTCAGGAAAAAGCCAATATTGTTATCGGTGAAACCCTTCGTCAAAGTGAATTAAAATATAAGCTTTATAATGTTATAGATGAAATGTATAATGAGGTAAAAGCATCGAACCTCTCAGAAGTACTTCCTTCAGACGTAATCTTCGAAACATTTAAGGATTCATTCGTAAAGAATGTGAAGAATTTACTTTCTGAAATCCGTTACGAACTTAATGAAAGTTCCAAAGATGAAAATCCTGAGGCCTAAATTAAAAAAAGTTACTCCTAAACCAACAGCACCGAAGAAATTTAATCCAAAATTCGTTCTACCTAAAAAACGAAGCTGTTGCGGGAAATGATATAAAGGGATGCACGCGCATCCCTTTTTTAATATATAGAATGAACAAATAAATTCTTAAATATGGCAATAAATACTCTACGCGAGATTTTAGAAAAAAGAGGATCAGAATACGTAGAAAGATTTTTAAGTGAAAATCTAGTCATTACCGAAAAACTTGACACTTATCGCATCCTTTTTGAAAATGTAAAAGGGGAGATCAAATTCTATAAAAAGGATAACTCCGAATTAAATCTTATTGAAAGAGTTCTTACAAATGTCTGGGAAGATGCAATTGTAGAACTTTCTATTATCTTACATGAAGCTCATGTTCCTGAGGGGATTAGATTCGGATTAGCTTATACCCCAGTCCCAAAACCTATTCGCATTCCTTATTCAAAACTTCCAAAATATATCGTTACAGATATAACAAAAAGGGAAAATAACAAGGTTGTTGAATCTTTTGATTATGACGAACTTTATACCTGGGCGGAATCATTAAGTCTAGGAAGACCTCCTGTAATTTTTTCAGGTAAATTATCCGAAGAACAGAAAAAAGCTATTTTAGAATATGCTAAGGGGAATTACGATGATATTGAAGATAACTTAAGTGAATTATTAAAGAATCGTTTTTCCGGAACCTATTCAAAGGAAAATATTATTGAAGGAATTATTATAAAAAGCGGTGATCGTTTAGTTCAAATTCCTTCTTATGAATTTGAAATATTAAATGAAGCTTATCAGAAGATCGAATCCTCTAGAGATTTTTATGATCTTACAATACTTAGTTTAAATAGCTTTCTAGAAAAATATCCATTCCCTATTCTTGAAGGGGAAAATCCAGATCAAATGTATTTGGAAATGGTTTGCGATATATTTAACCATTATTGTGAAAGTCCTTCAGTTACAGAAGGCATGAAACCAGAATATCTTACTCCCCCAAACTTTGGATATGTGGGAAACTTAAATCTCCTTTTAATTAAGAACAAGAAAACATTAGATCTTTTGGAGAAAGGCGGGAAAGTTTATGAATCCATATTTAGAGTTATCCTTAGTTCTTTAAGGAAATATAAAAAGGAATACGGTCTCCTTAACGAAACAGCTGTAAATAAATTTAATACTTATGTTTATTTAATCAGTGAAAGAATTAAGAATCCTCTTCAAGATAGTTTATTTGAAGATGCTCAATTAATAACTGAAAAATCTGAAAATATTGTTGTTGGAGCCGTTGCTAAGAAAATGATGACGGATATTGATAATATGAGAGTTATTGCTTCTATTCAGAAGACATTTGAGCCAAAGGGAAGAGAAGGAATTCAGGGAGAAGAAAAATGTGTTATCTATATCACAGATTTTAAACCATTTACTAAAAGCCAAGAAGATAATATTCGATCCATTCAAGGAATGTGGAAATGCCCGGTAATATTAGCAAGTGTGGGTAATTCTAGAAGAGTAAGAGGAGAAAAATTTTTCTTTTCGGATAGTCTTGTACGAGCTCAGATGAAAGCCTTTGCAGATTCAAATAAAGATCTAGTTCCTGCATTCTTTTTAATGAATGACTGGGATCTGTTTAGCATTTTTGGCACAGTAAGGCCAAAATATGAACCTATAGCAATTATTACAGATATGGGTAAGAAAAGTGATCTATCTATTCAGCTTTATTTTGAGGAAGAAGTAATGGATGAAAGAATTTCCGTTGAAAGAGATCTAAATATCGGGGAAATGGATAATAAGGATTCTTTACCTGCATTTAGAGCTATTGAAAATAGCGATTTTGTTAATTTTAAGAATGTAACCCCAGAATCTATTTGGGGATTGTGGGATACTATGATTTCTGAATGGAAAACATGGAATGGAAAAGTTCTTTTAAGATAAGAAATAAATAAAATAAAAGATTTATATCATGAGTGATTTTATTAAAGAAGGGACCTGGGCTCTTTCGAAATCTCCAGAAAAAAGACAAGAAGAAGGCGCCTTTTGGATTGCCCAGATACAAGAACTCAAAGACGGAATCTATAATGTCTTCGGAGATGATATTCTTTTTGATCACTTTGATCATGCAATAAAAAGGATAGAGGAAATGATGGCAATCCCCGAAGAAGAAATATCTGAAGGATTAAACGAAGATGTTACTATACCGGCTAATTTAACACAGCAATATCTTGTCGTCAAAAAACAAATAGCTGATAAACAAACACAGAAGGATCAATTAATGAAGCAAGTAAATCAAAAGGATAATGAAATAAATATTCTCACTAAAAATTTAATTGCTATTGAAGCTAAAGCTGCTCAGGAGCAAGGAAAAGAGGCTGCTATAAAAACCGGAGAAACTGCCCAGCCTGAAAATAAAGCAGAAGCAACATCTACATCTTCAAATGAATCATTAGTTTCTATTTCGGATCTTATGACTGAAATAAATGAGATGGAAGGGTGGCTTGCCGAAATGGGGGCCGAAGAATTTGAAGAAGAAGGCGGAGAAATTGCTGGAGAAGTCCTGGATGTCGAGGAACTTGAAGATGATGAGGAGGGACCTGCTGAACAAGATAAAGAAGATGTATTTGCTATCAGAATAAGTGACCCAGATGAAGACGAAGAAATAATTGCAAAAGTTTATAAAAACGAGGATAATGATTTCTGGAAGATAAGAGTAGTTCAGGGAAGCGAAGATCCACTTGAAACAATGCAATTTGATCCGGATATGGAATTTGTAGACATCATTGAAAAACTTGGAGAAATATATGATGAGGTCGAAGAAGTATCTATGGATGAATACCAGGATTTGTTAGACGATAAGGAAGAGATTGATGCTCAATACTTTTCAAAAGAGGAAGAGTAAAACTTTGATGTTAATATGCAACTCGCAAATCATTAAAAATAAACCTGGATATATAAAATATATTCCAAAATTAATGTTAATAAAACTATGAAACAGACTTATGTACCCGTAACTTTGGATCAATATCTTAATGAGTCAAAAACCATTACACTCAAAAGAGGGTATGGCGAAAGAAAACCCGTGGTTGTGGGTTCAACTGCTCCTATAAGAAATCAGATCCTATCTTATGTAGCCGAGAACCAGCGTGTTGCAAAAACAGATCTTAAAAGATTTATTGCTGGTTTGAATGAAGGAAGCAAAAATCCTAATGCTTCTGCTATTATGTGGTTAAAGAGAAATTCCCATTTCTTTGTAACCGAATCTAAAGAAGGCCAAACATTTTTCAAGCTTTCTCCTATAGGAAGAAGACTCGCTGATCGTTTTGTTCAAGCTCCTTCTACTACTTTATCAGAGCAGAAGAAAAACAAGGACGATTATGATTTTGTAGATACCAAAAAAGGGTATCCAAGAAAAGGTCTTTATGATGTATCTGAAGAGGAAGAAGAAAAGAAAGAGGAATGTTCTGAAAATGTAACTGAATCTAGAAAGGCTAAAATTGAAGCTATTATTGAAAGAATTAGAGCTAAAAGAGCCCAGGAGCTTAGAGAAGGTAAGGAAGAATCTCTTGAAGAAGAAGCTAAATTTATGGGTAAAGATCCCCTAGCTGGAATAGAAAAATCCAAGAAAAAACTTGGGGGGAAACTCGATAAAAATCTTCATAATCAACTAGAAGATAGTCAGGAAAAAGACGAAAATGAACTTTCTAAATTCCCTGAAGAAAAAGCTAAAAAGAAAATTAACGAAGCTGAAGAAGAAAAACCAGCTGAAGAGGACGAACTTTCGTTTGATGATCTCGATTTAGGAGATGAAGAAGAAAAGAAAGAGGAAAAATCAGCTGAAGGTGAAGAAAAACCCGAGGAAAAAGAAGAAGAAAAACCAGAGGAAAGCGAAGAAGATAAGGTAGAAATTACAGAGTTCATTATCACTGTAACGAATGCTGAAGAAGCAATCAAAGAACTTGATGAACTTGGAGTTCCTGCTGAAAAAGTAGAAGACGAAGAAGAGGGTGAAGAAGAGGGTGAAGAAGAGGGTGAAGAAGAGGGTGAAGAAGAAAAAGAAGAAGGCGAAGAAGAAAAAGAGGGAGAAGAAAAAGAGGGAGATAGCCTTAATTTAGGTGAAGCATCTGAAGGAGAAGAACCCGAAACAGAAGAAAAAATTAAAGTTTCTGTTGATTATTGGGAACCTCTTAAGAAATGGCTTGAAGAAAAAGGCGTAAATATCGAAGAACTTTTCGGCGGCGAAATAGAAATCGAAGAAGAACCAGAAGGCGAAGAAACTCCGGATGAAGGCGAAGAAGATGATTTCTCATTAGATCTCGGAGACGAAACTCCAGATGAAGGAGAAGGCGAAGGTGCTGATGATTTCTCATTGGATCTTGAAGAAACCACTGAAGCTCCAACTGTTGAAGAACAACCAGGATCTTTCATGGATAAAGTAGCTGATAAAGTTGCTGATAAAATCTTAAATAAGTAAAAATCCTTAATAACTTTAAACCCCCGTTATTCGGGGGTTTTTTGTTTCCTTTTATTTCAAAGGAAAATATATAAGATATGAGAGCTATAACTGTATTCGAATCGCAGAATTTTACTCGTACCGAAGATATAAAAACTAATATGGGTATCGGTATGTGGGGTCAAATTCACCAAATTTGTCAAAATAAAGGTAGAAATTTTGACAAAAAAAATTTATTACAAATGTTTTTAACTTGTGCTTCTGAAGATCGAATAGATCTTATGGATTTTATTCTTTCAAAAGGATTAGATATAAATGGGAGTGATTCTGAAATACTTCGTGTTTTAGCATGGATGGAAAAAATAGAGTTAGGAGCTTTCTTAATAGCAAATAGGGGAGCAGATGTAGAAAAAGCTATAAAAGTTGCCCAAGATAAACATGAATGGAAAACAGAAAGAGCACTTGAAGAAATGAAAGAGGAAATAAAAGGGCAAGATCCTAAGGTTTAGATGATCAAAAAATTTACATTAAATGAGGGCTAAGAAAAAATATTATTTTATCTATATGACCAAAAATCTCATTAATGGTAAATCCTATGTTGGAGCTCATTCAACAGATAATTTGGATGATAATTATTTAGGATCTGGCGTATATTTAAAAAATGCTTTGAAAAAATATAAAAGAAAAAACTTTGTTCGGGGAATATTAGAATTTTGTTCTCAAAATGATTGGGAGGAAAAAGAACAGTTTTGGATTAAAAAGATGAATACTGAATATCCTCTAGGATATAATTTAACACTTGGGGGGGAAGGGGGAATTGGAAAAATATTCTTCGAGCATTCAAGAGTTTTAATGAGTAAAACCCGGAGAGAAAGAAATCTAGCAAAGGGAAAAAATAATGGAATGTATGGAAATAATCATTCTTTATCATCCAAACAAAGTATGAGCAAAACCCGAAAGGAAAGAGAGGTTGCAAAAGGAAAAAATAATGTCCGTTTTGACCATAATATTTATACATTTTGTAATACATTTACGGGTGAAAAATTCACGGGGCATAAATATGATCTTGCACAAAAAATTAATTCAAATTCTTCCGCTCTAAATTCTCTAATTAAAGGATATAGACATCAACATAAAAATTGGATTTATGAGAGCCAAAACAGTTAATCAAATAAAAAAAGCCTACTGCTTCGACTTTGACGACACTTTAGTAAAAACTGATGCAAAGGTTTATGTTTATAAACAAGGAAAAATGATTAAATCATTAACTCCTGAACAATTTAACCATTACGTAAAAGCCCCTGATGAAGAAATAGATATTTCTGAGTTTAAAGATCCTAGATTAATTCTTTCAGCTAGAAAATATAAGATGTGGCCAGCATTACAAAATATGAATAATGCTATTCGCCAAGGAAGAAGTTCCTCTGAAATATTCATACTTACAGCTAGATCTGCCATAGCTCAAAACCCTATTTATAATTTTCTTAAGGCAAATGATATTTTTATCCCAGAGGATCATATTATTACAATAGGTGATGATATAGGAGAAATAAGTATACCAGAAGAAAAGAAGAAAGTACTTAAACAACTTCGATCCCAGTTTGATGAATTAACATTTTTTGACGATAATCCTAAAAATATCGAATTAGCAAGAGAAGTCGGCGGAATTCGTACTCGCTTAGTAGATAGCGTGAATATATAAAATAAATTAAATAAAATCAATATGGCTAAAGTAAAAATGGTAGCAGAATCTCTTAATGAGAGTATGTATGCAAGATTAAATGAAGAAATGAATGCAGTTTCTGAATCCATTCTTAATGACTTCATGTCTGGTCTCAAAAAGGCTTTTGCTGGTTTAAATAAGCAATATGAAGCTCTTGATAAAACGAATGATAAAGCTGTCAGAGAATTTGCATGGGATGTTGCCCTAAAAACTTATGTTGCTGATGCACCAGAAGCTGGAAGAAAATCCCTTAAAATGTGGGCTCAGAAGGCTCCTCTAGAAATGCTTGTTAAGTTCCTTGAAAAGGCTTCAGGAGATAAATTCTATGGAAGAACTTCTCCTACTTATGTTCAAGGTAAACTTCAGGTTGGTTGGAGACCTATGAAAGAGCTTAAACTTAAAAATCCTTTTGCTTCAGTCGGAACTAGCGGACATACTGCTTCAGGTGGAGTTTAAAAAATCCTGACTTTATGGCTGGAACTCGAGGAAAATTTGTAAGAGGTCGTAATCCTATGAGAACTCTGGATCTGGGTATCTCTAATAGGATCTTTCAATCTTGTGGCAAACCCTATCAAGAAGGGGGAGGATATTCTTTCAATTATTACGGTGCAGAAAATTGGATGGATATTATAAAATGGCTTTTGGATCATGGCTATAATGCTGAAGAAACTGAAGAAGTTATGAGAAGTAAACTCATGAGATGGGCTTCAGATGATGCAGGCCATTCAGATGAAGATTGTACTCTAGAAGATTTTCTCAAATTTAACAATCAACCTACTGGAGGAGGAAAAACTCAAGTGGATGTTTTTTTAGATGAATATTTTCCAGATCCTTCAAGAAAAGATAGAATCATAAATGAAAATGTTGCTGCTCCTATGGCAACATTAGCAAATACCCCAGGAATGGGTAATGCTGTACCAGCCCAGCAAGCTGCTACTACTGGGAATCAATTTTATCAGCCAGCTACCAAAGGATCCGGGGATTTATGGGGTGGGAAAGGTCAGAAGAAAAAAAGAAAGGGGAGAAAAGTTAAATTAGTAAAAGAATCTCTTAATGAGGAGAATATAAACCCTTATGACAAATTAGGAATGTCAATGGCTAAGAAAATGGGCATCAAACCTCCTTTTAAAAAGAAAAAGGATAAGAAAAACCAAAATTCGATGTCTCAGAAAGTATGAAAACTAAATTAGTAAAAGAATCCTTATCCCCAAGTGAAGCAGTATATGGGTATGCTTCCTGGTTAACATCTCGAGAAAATCCAATTACCATGTCTAGTCATCATGAAGCATCTATTGTAGCTGATACTGTAGATGAATTTATAAAAAAACAAAATTTAGAATCCCCCAGAGAAAACTGGACGGATGAATTAATCCCGATGAGGGAATCCGGAATTAACGAAACCATAAAAATGAAGGGTCATGATTATGATGTTTTTAAGATAGGGAATTTATCTAAGATATTTGCCGGCAGAGAAGGAATTCTTGGAAAAGATGGAGAACTTATTTCTTGGGATATAGTTAAACAATTAATGCAAAAATTTAACGTTAGATAAAACTTTTTTGCCTCCACTGATTATAATATCTAAAAGTATATTATGATCGAAACAATTAAATTTCTTAAAACTCGTTCTGTTAAATCCCCGTCCAGAGCAAATAAATATGATGCTGGAATAGATTTTTATGTTCCCGAATTTACCGAGGATTTTTTGAAAGATCTTCGGGAAAAAAATCCAGATATTTTAATACAGCCCGTTTCTATTGTACTGATGCCTGGACAAAGGGTATTGATCCCCTCAGGTATTCATTGCCAGATGGCTTCTCCGCATAGAGCTCTTATTGCAGCAAATAAATCAGGTGTTGCAACAAAGCATGGATTAATTTTTGGAGCTCAAGTTGTTGATTATGAATATCAGGGGGAAATTCACATAAGTCTTATAAATACTAATAAAGATATAAACCCGCCTTCAGGAAAAGGCATAATTGAAATAACTCCAGGGATGAAAGCAATTCAATTCCTTGAAATGCCTATTTATAATTCAGAAATTGATGTTGAAGAAAACAAAACCCCCGAACAATTTTATAAAGATATTGTTACTACAAGAGGGGCTGACGGATTTGGATCAACCGATAAAAAATAATTGATAAAAAGATGAAAATTAATCTAGAAAAACTCAAAGAGGTCGAAGAACAATATAAGGAACAAGGCCTCCCTAATTATACCTTACATTTGATGTTATCAAGGGTATTAGGATTTGAAGAATCCCCTTATTCTTTAGCTCCAAATAATGTGGTTCTTGCAATAAACACATTAAAAGATCTTGGAATTCTCGAAATGGAAGATAATACCAAAAAAACAAAGAAAGTAGAACAAATAAATTCATAAAAATGGCAAAGCCAATCATGATTATCAATTATTGTATAAGCGGGATGTCTCGTACATCAGCTATCAATAATTTGAGGGAGCTTCAAGAAGTATTGGAGGATTCTAATGCAAACGATGAATACTTTACTTTTATTCTTCCTGTCAATGCAGATTCTCATATTCAGGTTTTTTATGAAAAGGATTTCGATGAGATCAAATATAATGATTTGAAAAAAATGGTTGAAGAAAAGATTTCTGCTTTGAAAGATCAGCCAGATTGCGATGAAATCGAAGAATTTGATGAAAGTTTATTTGAAGAAGAGCCTTCGGGATTTAAGAAATTTTTAAGAAAAATAGGATTAAAATGAAAAAAGTTTATATTGCTTCTCCTTATACAAATGGGGATAAACTAGAAATGGTTAGGTTACAAATTGATGCATGGCATATACTTAGAGACCGTGGTCTTATTCCTATTGCTCCTCTTTTGACTCACTATATAAATGAAGTGAGAGAAAGGGATCATAAGGATTGGCTTGAATATGATTTTGAATTGTTAAGAATATGCGATTATGTTATTCGTCTTTATCCCGTTAATGATCTTGGAGAAAGAATACCTTCTACAGGAGCAGATATAGAGGAAAGGGAAGCTAAAAGATTAGGAATTCCTTTTTATTCTTTTGATACACTACAAGAACTCCAAGCATTTGTTGAAAATACAAATTTTTAATTTTTACCTATGCAACTGGGGCCTCGAAAGGGGCCTTTTTTATTTAACGAATTTTTATATAAACTTTTCCCTCCCCCCGCATATAAATTGTAAATAATCTTGTAATTATGATTGTAAATATTGAGCAGCGTAAAGGTAAGTTAATTGTTTCCTATATTAATAAAGAAGGAAATATTTCCTTTATGCAATTAAATATTCCAGCAGCTCACCAATATGTTTATGTTTATGCAAAGGGAGGGGGTGCAGATCCTCGAGTTAGATCCTGGGATAATCGTCCTGTTAGAAAAGTTCCAAGTGAATTTCTTTCAAGATATAGAATTCAGGAATTTTTTGTAGATGCTGGTGAAGAAATCGTTGGACCTTTATTTGAACGTAATAAACCAAATGCTTATTCATGTGATATTGAGGTTGATGTAGATGAAGAAATTGGTTTTGCAGAACCTAGGGATGCTCTTAGTAGAATTAATACTATTTCATGGAGTAACAAGGATCAGGTTATTGTATTTGGATTAAAAGATCTTTCAGCTTCTCAGATCGATTCTATAGAAAAAAATATTAATCACCACTTAGAGAAATTAGGATTAACCTATAGATTTATCTATAAGAAATATGAAAATGAAGCAGATATGCTTTATGATTTCTTGTGGAACTATGCTCGCCATGCTCCTCTTATAATTGGATGGCACTTCTGGAATTATGACTGGAGATATATTTATAATCGTTGTCAAAGATTGCATTTGGATATATCATGGATGAGCCCTACGAAACAATGGTACAAACACAGAATTATGGATAAAAATGAGAGAGCTGAAGTTATGCTTCCTCAACATAAACTGATTGTTGACTATATGGAACTCTATAAAAAATGGGATAGAGTTATAGATCCAAAAGAAAATATGTCTTTGGATTTCGCAGCTGAAGCAGCTTTAGGGGTTACCAAAGTTAAATATCCTGGTTCATTTACAGAACTTTATAGAAAGGATTTTGATCAATATGTATTTTATAATGCTATTGATGCTATTCTTGTAGAACAAATTCATTACAAATTAAAAACTTTAGGCATATTCTTAGGCTTAGGAAACCTTACAAGAGTAGAAGCGATGAATGCTTTTTCGCCGATTTATATGCTTGAAGCTACAGCAACCAGATATGCTTATAAAAGAAATTTGGTATTTCTCCAAGAAAAGAAGGAAAGGAGAAGAGAAAGTTATGAAGGAGCTTTTGTATTTAATCCGACTCCGGATCTTTATGAGTGGGTAGGATCTTTTGACTTTAACTCTCTTTATCCTACTATTATGAGACAATTCAAGATCTCAATAGAAAATTTTATTACAAAGGATAAAAATTTTAAGCCTAATCCCCAACAAGTTAAATGTGCATCCGGAGCAGTTTTTGATGCTTCCTATGAGCCTCTTCTTCCAGAAATCCTAACTGATTATTATTCTCAGAGAAAGCAAGCACAGAAGACAATGAAAGGTGCAGAAAGTGATTTAGCAGAACTCCAGAAAATACTAAAAGAACGAGAATTATCTGCATCTGATTCCCTAAAATCTTGACATCAAGGTTTGTTAAAGGGGGGGTATATAATTTACTTAAAAATAAATTAAAATAACTAAAATAAAATATGGTGGAACGATACACAGAAGACCAGTTGAGACAATCTGGTCTTCAGTATTTTAAAGGAGATATTCTCGCAACAAATGTATGGATTAAGAAATACGCACTCAAATCAAAAACAGAAAATTACTACTTAGAACTCTCGCCAGATGAAACAATCAAAAGATTAGCAAAAGAAATTCACAGGATTGAACAGAAATATCCAAACCCCCTATCTTACGAAGAAATTTACGAATCATTTAAAAGCTTTAAATCCTTTATTTTTGGAGGATCTATCCAATTTGGTTTAGGTAATGCAGACCAAATATCCTCTTTGGGTAATTGCTTCTTCATTGATAATGGCTCGGATTCTTATGGTGGTATCTTTAATACAGATGAATCCCTTGTTCAATTAATGAAAAGAAGAGGCGGAGTTGGGATTACTCTTGAACATCTTCGTCCAGCTACAGCTACTGTAAATAATGCAGCCCAATCTTCAACAGGGGCTACTTCTTTTATGGATCGTTTTTCTAATTCCACAAGGGAGGTTGCTCAGGATGGAAGAAGGGGTGCTTTAATGATTACAATGCACATAAATCATCCAGACATCTTGGATTTTATTATGAAAAAAGATGATCTGACAAAAGTAACTGGCGCTAATGTATCTGTTAAGGTTACTGATGAATTTATGAATGCTGTGGAAAAAGATGAAGATTATCTCTTAAGATGGCCTGTTGAATCTTCCCAACCTAGAATGCTTGAAAAATTTACTTATAATAAGCTTCATCGGACAGAAGATGGTTCTTATGTTAGACGAGTAAAAGCTCGAGAAATTTGGAATACTATTGTTAGGCAAGCTCATAAAAATGCTGAACCGGGAGTTCTATTCTGGGATAATGTTATTAAAGAATCCCCAGCAGATATGTATAGCAATTTAGGGTTCAAGACATTAGGGACCAACCCTTGTATTGCAGGGGATACATTAATTGCTGTTGCCGACGGAAGAAATGCGGTTTCTATAAGTGAATTATCAGAAATAGGAAAAGATGTTCCTGTATATTGTACTAACCCCATGACAGGAAGAACAGAAATTAAATGGGGGAGAAATCCTAGAAAAACAGGCATAAAAAAAGAAGTATGGAAATTAAAATTAGATGATAACTCTGAATTAATTGCAACTCCGGATCACCAGATATTTACAACTAAGTTAATTTATAAATCCCTTAAAGACTTAGTGCCCGGTGAATCTATCATGCCTTTTTACTCTTATAATTCTAATAATTATCGTCAAATTTCTCGAACAGGCTCATTAATGTCCGGGGGGAACTATAGAAGCCGACGACAATATCATTTAATTCACGAATTTTTCAATGGAAATATAGATCATAAATTATATTCCGTTCATCACGAGGATTTTAATTCCAAAAATGATCGAATTGAAAATTTGAAAAAAATGTTAAGATCGGAGCATAAAAACCTTCATTCAGATTTAATCAGGGGGGAAAAAAATCCTTATCATAAAATGGATCCTGATTGGAAATTTAGATTTGCTTCTCACCCAGGAAAAACTAATCCTCGATATATCGATGTTTCAAATGACGAACTAATTAAATTCGGCAAAGAAT
>Ga0302245_1001504_pt1 | contig 15335 bp, 22 predicted proteins | sample AAG_UR_Thr_MG_FD_193512 | JGI IMG/M metagenome (GOLD analysis project Ga0302245, IMG submission 193512) | Enriched activated sludge microbial communities from anaerobic digester in WTTP, New Holstein, Wisconsin, United States - AAG_UR_Thr | ecosystem: Engineered > Bioreactor > Anaerobic >... | reverse complement strand
TTCACGGTCTTCCGATGCGCGGGCTTGCGTCCGATGAGGCTGCGGACAAGGCGAATTTCAATTTTCTCCGTCATGGCTCAACCCCACATTTCCGCCAGGGTCTTGCCCCTGTTCCTGGCCACGACCCGGGCTTCCATCATGCTCTCCAGTCCGTTGAAAACCGCCTTCACCGTATTGATCACGTTCCGGGACCCGATGGATTTGCAGAGGATATCGTTCACCCCTCCCGCCTCCATGACTGCCCGGACCGCACCACCGGCGATGACTCCCGTCCCGGGAGCGGCGGGCTTCATGATGACCTCGGCGCTTTTATACCGGCCCACATACTGGTGCGGAATGGTGTTTTTCTTCACCGGGATGGTGATCATGCTCCGCTTTGCCTTGTCGATCCCCTTGCGGATCGCCTCGGCCACGTCGTTGGCCTTTCCGTATCCGTATCCCACCCGGCCTTCCCGGTCCCCCACGACCATCAGGGCGGAGAAGGAAAACCTCCGTCCCCCCTTGACGACCTTCGCGACCCGGTTCAGGGCGATGAGCTTTTCCGCGAAGTCCCTGCTTCTATCGACTCTATCCTGATTCACCTGACCCCCCTAAAACTCGATCCCCGCTTCCCGGGCTCCGTCGGCCACGGCCTTGACGACGCCGTGATAGAGATATCCGTTGCGATCGAAGACGACCCGGGCGATGCTGATCTTCTTCAGCCGTTCACCCACCACGGATCCGATCTTCCCCACTTCCGCGACGGTGTTCTTGACGCCCTTCAGTTCCTTTTCCAGGTTCGAGGCGGACGCCAGGGTCCGTCCCGTGGTGTCGTCGATGACCTGGACATAGGTATGCTTGTCGCTTTTGAAAATAGTCATCCTGGGTCTTTCGGGAGTGCCGTAAACCTTTTTCCGGACCCGCAGTTTTCGTCGCGCTTTCTGCGCCTGTTTCAACTTCAGTCTACTCATGGCTCACCTACTTGACACCGGTCTTTCCGACCTTCCGTCTGATGGTTTCCGTTTCGTATTTGATCCCTTTGCCCTTATAGGGTTCGGGCGGCCGGATGGACCGGATCTCCGAAGCGATCTGCCCCACCCGCTCCTTGCTGATGCCGCTGACGATGATCTTGCTCTGGGTTTCGCACTCGATCTTTATCCCGTCGGGAATGGGATATTCCACCGGGTTCGAGAAGCCCAGGGTCATGATCAGGCTGCGGCCCTTGATTTCGGCGCGGTAGCCCACGCCGTTTACAATCAGGACCTTGCGGAAACCCTGGGTCACCCCCACAACCATGTTGTCGAACAATTTGCGGTACAGCCCGTGCATGGCCCGGGTCTTTTTCGCTTCATTTTTCCGGGTCACCAGGCCCTGATTGTTCTCCACCCGTATATCCACGTCGGGATGGAAGGTCTGGGACAGTTTCCCCCCGGGTCCTTCCACGGACAGGATCCCGGAGGCCACACTGACCTTGACCCCCGACGGAATGGGCACGGGCATTTTTCCTATACGCGACATGTTATTCCCCTTACCATACCGAACAAATGAGTTCGCCGCCCACTTTTTTTTCCTGGGCTTTCTTCCCGGTGGTGACCCCCACGGAGGTGGAGATGATCAGCGTGCCGAAGCCGTTCAGGACCCGGGTCATGTTCTTGTAACCCGAATACACTCTCCTGCCGGGCTTGGAGATTTTCTCGAGACCGTGAATGATGGGGTTCTGCTTTTCGTCGTACTTCAGGAAAATTCTGATGTAATTCATATTGTCCTGACTCACCTTCTTGAAGTTCTTTATGTACCCTTCATTCTTCAAAATCTTGACGATCTCGAGTTTCAGCTTGGAGGTGGCTATATCAACCTTTTCGAACCGTGCCATGCCGGCGTTTCGTATTTTCGTCAACATATCCGCAATGGGATCGGAACAGCTCATACTATTCTCCCTACCAGCTAGATTTCGTTATGCCCGGGATCATGCCCTGACTCGCAAGCTTCCGGAAACACAAACGGCACATCTGAAATTTCCGCATGTAACCCCGGGGCCGTCCGCAGAGCTTGCACCGGTTGACTTTCCTCGTGCTGAACTTAGGCTTCCGTTGAGCCTTGACGATCATCGCTTTTCTTGCCATCTATCCCTCACCCCATTATTTCCTGAACGGCATGCCGAGTTTGGCCAGAAGGCCCTTCGCTTCCGCATCGGTTTTCGCCGTGGTGACCACGGCGATATTCATCCCCGTCACCTGTTCGATCTTGTCGTAGTCGATTTCCGGAAAAATGATCTGCTCCGTAATCCCCATCGAAAAGTTGCCGTGGCCGTCGAAGGCGTTGGCGTTCACGCCCCGGAAGTCCTTTACCCGGGGAAGGGCCACATTCACCAGCCGGTCCAGAAACTCGTACATCTGGGTCCCCCGGAGGGTCACCTTGACGCCGATCTCCATGCCGTCGCGGATTTTGAAGTTGGCGATGGATTTCCGCGCCTTGGTCTTTATGGGCTTCTGACCGGTGATCTGGCCGATTTCGGTCACCGCGGACTCCAGCAGCTTCTTGTTGGCCACTGCGTCGCCCACGCCCATGCTGACGATGATTTTTTCGATCCTGGGGATCTGCATCGGGCTCTTGTACCCGAAATCCTCGGCGAGTTCACCGGCGACCTTGTCCCGGTACAGTTTCTTGAGCCGGGGTTCGTACTTATCCTTGGCCATCAGACTGCTTCTCCACATTTTTTGCAGAATCGGATCTTTTTTTCGTTATCGTACCGGTAACCCGTCCTGACGGGGCCGCATTTTTTGCAGACCACCATCACGTTGGAAACGTGTATCGGCGCCTCCATCTCGATGATGCCGCCCCGGTCGTTCTGCTGCTTCTTGCGCACGGCCTTTTTCACCATGTTGACGCCCGCCACCAGCACCCGACCCTTGGACTGATCGACGAAAAGCACCCGTCCGTTCTTTCCTTTTTCCTTGCCGGCCATGACCTTCACGTCGTCGTTCTTTTTGACCCGGTAGGTCGCATTGTTTTTCGTTTTCCGCATAACCCCATCCCCCTACAGGACTTCCGGCGCCAGGGAAACGATCTTCATGAAAGAGCCTTCCCGCACTTCCCGCAACTCCCGAGCCACGGGCCCGAAGATCCGCTTGCCCTTGGGATTGTTCCCGGTGTCGATGATGACGCAGGCGTTGTCGTCGAACCGGATGTAGGTCCCGTCGGGGCGGCGGTACTCCTTCCGGGTCCGCACGATGACCGCCTTCTCCACGGTTCCCTTTTTCACCGGAGAATTGGGAATCGCGTCCTTGACCGCAACGACGATGATGTCCCCCACGCCGGCGTATTTCCGCTTCGAGCCGCCCAGGACCTTGATGCACTGCACGATCTTGGCGCCGCTGTTGTCGGCCACATTCAAGAAGGATTGCATCTGAATCATGATGACCTTCCCCTATTTCGCCCGTTCGACGATTTCGACAAGCCGCCAGTGCTTGTCCCGGCTGTATGGCCGGGTCTCCACAATCCGAACGCGGTCACCCATTCGGGCCTCGTTGTTTTCGTCGTGGGCCTTGATCCTCTTGGTCTTGGTGACATATTTCTTGTACAGCCGGTGAAGCTGCCGGGAAGAAATCTGAACCACGATCGTTTTCTGCATCTTGTCGCTGACGACCTCTCCGGTCTGGGTCCTTCGGACGACCTTGTCTCGCTCTTTTGCCGTATCCACCGCAATCTCCTCGCTCTTCCGCCTAGTTCCCCGACTTCTGGTGCATCAAGGTGTTGATCCTGGCGATCCTTCTCCGGAGCACCCGCTTCTCCAGCGGATTTTCCAGATGGCCCATGACCTTGTCGAAACGGAGCTTGAAATATTTTTTCTTCAGCTCGTCCAGCTTCGCCTGCAACTCCGAAGGCGTCAGCTCCCTGTATGATTCCTTCATGCCCTTATCCCTGCTCCTTTCTGGCGACGAACTTGGACCGCACCGGAAGCTTGCTTCCCGCAAGACGCAGGGCCTCTTCCGCCAGCTCCCGGGTAACTCCGGCGATTTCGAACATCACCGTCCCGGGCCTCACCGCCGCAACCCAGTATTCGGGACTGCCCTTTCCCTTTCCCATCCGGGTCTCCGCCGGTTTCTTGGTGTAGGGAACATCGGGAAAAATGCGGATCCAGACCTTGCCGCCCCTTTTGATGTGACGGGTCATGGCTACCCGGGCGGCCTCGATCTGCCGGTTGGTGATCCATTCCGGATCCATGGACAGAAGGCCGAAGTCTCCGAATTCGATGCTGTTGTTGCGGGTCGCCGGACCCCGGAGGGTCTTGTTCACCAGGCGCATCCGCTTTCTGTATTTGGTTCTCTTCGGGCTCAGCATATGTCAACTCCTCGCCTCGACCTTGTCGCGTTCTCTGCGTTTTCTCACCAGCGCCCCGGCGTCCTCTTTCTTGTCCCGGCGGTACACTTCACCGCCGAAAACCCAGACCTTGACACCGATGGCCCCGAAGGTGGTGTAGGCCTCGGAGAAACCGTAGTCGATGTTGGCCCGCAGAGTGTGGAGGGGGACACGCCCCTCCCGATACCCTTCGGTGCGGGACATTTCCGAGCCGCCCAGACGCCCGGAAACCCGGACCCGGATGCCCAGCACCCCGGCTTTCATGGCGTTGCTTATGGCCATCTTCATGACCCTGCGGAAGGACATCCGAGCCTTCAGCTGCCGGGCGATGTTTTCGGATATCAGCTGGGCGTTGACCTCGGGCCTCTTTATTTCCTTGATCTTGAGCTGGATTTTCTTGTCCGCTCCCTTCTGCAGCCGGGATCCGATCTTCTCGATGGTGGCGCCCTTGGTCCCGATGATGACCCCGGGCCGGGCGGTGTGAATGACCAGCGTTATCCTCTGGGGATGACGGATGATTTCCACCTCCGCGATCTCGGCGTTCTTCGATTCAGGACACTCGTCCAGAATCTTGCGCAGCCGGAGATCCTCGTGCAGGGTCGCCGCGTACTCCCGGGGATCCACGTACCATTTGGATTTCCAGGTCTTGTTGATGCCCAGTCTCAGCCCGTTAGGATTTACTTTCTGTCCCACCTTACGCCCCCGCCTTCGAAATTTCGTCCACCACCACCGTGATATGGCTCATTCGTTTGAGCAGCATATCCGCCCTGCCGCGGCCGCGCAGCCACATGCGCTTCATCCGGGGACCGTCATTGACCAGAAGTTCCTTGATGTACAGCATGTCCTCGTCGAGATTCTTGTTCCGATACAAGGCGTTGGCCGCCGCGGACTTGACGACCTTGCGCAGGAACTTGGCGCCCTTGTGGGGCAGCGTCTCCAGCAGCGCCACCGCTTCCACATAGGGTTTCCGGCGGATGTTATCCGCCACCCGGCGCACTTTGGAGGGGGATATGAGAAGGAACTTGGCTTCCGCCCTGTAACCGCTTTTCTCTGCCATGGCATTCACCTTATTTTCTTCCGGCCTTTTTGTCGGATCCCGCATGTCCCCGGAAAATCCGGGTGGGAGAAAACTCGCCGAGCTTGTGCCCCACCAGGTTTTCCGTCACATACACGGGCACCCAGTTCTTGCCGTTGTAAACCGAGATAGTCATTCCGACCATTTCCGGGATTATGGTGGAGCAGCGGGAAAAAGTCTTGATCATCCGCCTCTCTCCGGACTTGTTCATCGTGATGATCCTGGAATACAGACTCTTCTCGATGAACGGACCTTTCTTGATGGACCTGGACACTGATAACTCCTATTTCTGATTCCGTCGCTTTACGATGAAGGCGTTGGACTGCTTTCCCTTCCGGCGGGTCTTGTACCCCTTGGCGGGAACTCCCGTGGGCGACACCGGGTGCCGTCCACCCTTGGTCCGCCCGCCATGGGGATGATCCACCGGGTTCATGGCCTCGCCCCGAACCTTGGGCCTCCTGCCCAGCCACCGGGCCCGACCGGCCTTGCCGAGGGAAATATTCATGTGGTCCTCGTTCCCCACGACACCGATGGTGGCATAGCATTTCTTGAAAACCATGCGCATTTCACCGGAGGGAAGACGCAGCGTGACGTAGTTTCCCTCCTTCGAAGCCAGCACCGCGGAGGAGCCGGCGGACCGCACGATCTGCCCGCCCTTTCCCTTGGTGAGCTCCACGTTATGGACGCTCATCCCCAGGGGAATATCTTCCAGAGGAAGGGCGTTTCCGTTGGTGGGGGGGACCCCCGGGCCGCTGACGACCCTGTCGCCCTTAGCCAGGTTCTTCGGGGCCAGGATGTAGCGCTTCTCTCCGTCCGCGTAGACCACCAGGGCGATGTTGGCGCTCCGGTTGGGGTCGTATTCCACCGCGGCGACGGTTCCGGGAATGCCCTCCTTGTCCCGCAGGAAGTCGACGATGCGGTACTTTCTCTTGTGCCCGCCGCCCCTCCGGCGGACGGAGATCTTCCCTCCCGCCCCCCGGCCTCCCTTGGAGTCCTTGCCCCTGGTCAGGGCCTTTTCCGCTTTTTTCAGATCCAGCTCTTTATAGGAAAGACCGGTATGGTACCTCTGGCTGGGAGTCACCGGCTCAAACTTCTTGATCCCCACTGATTCAACCTCCGAAGCGCGTCCTCTCAGACGCCTTCAAATACCTCGATTTTCTCGCCCTTCGCGACGGTAACCACCGCCTTCTTCCAGGAGGAGGTGTACCCGGGCCTGCTGCGGCTGCGCTTGGGCTTGCCGCCCATATTCATGATGTTGCAGCTCTCGGGATGCACGCTGAAGAGCTTCGCCACCGCGGTCATGACCTGATGCTTGTTGGCCCGGGGATGCACCTTGAACACGTACTTCCCCGACTCCCGCATCTGGTTCGATTTTTCCGTAAGGACCGGCTCCAGGATGATTTCTTCGTTGGTCACGCCTCCACCCCCGCGGAATCCCCGCCGTAAATCACGTTGAGCTGATGCACGGCGGATTCGAGCATCAGGATGTTTCTCCCGTAGAAAAGATCGTGCGCCCGCAGGCGGTTGTAGGAGAGAAACCTCACCATGGGAAGGTTGGCCCCCGCCCGCTTGAGCATCCTGTCGTCGTCCTTCAGCACGATGACGGTGCGCTCGTCGGAGACCAGTTTTTTCAGTATTTTCACCAGTTCCCGGGTTTTCCCGCTCTCGATGGAAAAATCCTCGACGATGGTGATCCTGTCCTCCTTCGCCTTCAGGCTGAGGATGGACTTCATGGCCAGCTGCTTCAGCTTCTTGGGAAGGGAATAATTGTAACTCCGGGGCTGGGGTCCGAATATGACGCCCCCGCCCACCCACAGAGGCGAGCGCCGCCGTCCCGCCCGGGCCCTTCCGGTGCCCTTCTGCTTCCAGGGCTTCCTGCTGGTGCCCTTCACCTCGCCCCGGGTCTTGACGCTGGCGGTGCCCACGCGGCAGTTGGCCAGCTCATTGCGGATGGCGTGATAGATGGCTCCCTCGCTGATCTCCCGGTTGAACACCGCCTCGTTCAGCTTCAGGGTTTTCAGCTCCTCGCCCGTTATGGAAAAGACTTTTCTCTCCACTGTCGTACCCTACATCTCTTTCTTCTTGGAGAAGGAAACCACCACCATGCCGTCCCGTGCGCCGGGAACGGCGCCCTTCACCAGAAGGACCTGCTTTTCCTTGTCGATCCTGATGACTTCCAGGTTCTGCACCGTGGTCCGAGCCGCTCCCATTCTGCCGGCCATCCGGGAGCCCTTGAAAAGGCGGGCGGGACCCACGCCGGTCCCGGTGGAGCCGTGACCCCGATGGTATTTGGAGCCATGAGCGGCCCGACCGCCTCCAAACCCGTGCTTCTTCATGACGCCCTGGAAACCCTTTCCCTTGCTGGTGCCCCGGACATCCACGAAACGGCAGCCCTCGAAGACATCCAGTCCCACCTGGTCGCCCACGGCGCACTGGTGGTCGAAATCGTTCATTTCAACCAGATATTTTTTCGGCTGGACCGGGTCCTTGAACTGGCCGCGGTACGGCTTGGAGATGCGACTCTCCTTGACCTCGCCCGCCCCGAGCACGACGGCGCTGTAGCCGCTCTTCTCGGGGACGCGCTCCGCGACAACGGTGTTCGGCTCGACTTTTATGACCGTCACGGGAGTGAGAACCCCCCGATCGTCGAAGACCTGCGTCATACCGACCTTCTTTCCGATAAGCCCAATCATGGTGATCCCCTACTGCTTTATTTCGACGTCGACGCCCGCGGGAAGATCGAGTTTCATCAAGGCGTCCATAACCACGGAAGTGGGCTCGATGATGTCGATGAGCCTCTTGTACGTCCTCATCTCGAACTGCTCGCGGGACTTCTTGTTCACGTGGGGAGAACGCAGAACGGTGTACTTGCTGATTCGGGTGGGCAGGGGGATTGGCCCCGATACCCGCGCACCGGACTTCTGCACCGTCTGCACGATGGACTTGGCGCTCTGGTCGATGAGTTCCACATCGAATCCCCGGAGCCGTACCCGAATTCTGTCCTTGGCCATTCTTCCTCCAAAAAACAAGCCTTGCCGACCGGAAGGAGGACAAGGCTTTTATGAGCGTCTGCTACTCTTCGATCTCGATGACCTGGCCGCTGGCCACGGTGCGCCCGCCCTCGCGGATGGCGAACCGCAGACCCTTGTCCATGGCGATGGGGTGAATGAGCTCCACCTCGATCTCCGTGTTGTCCCCGGGCATGACCATCTGCTTGTCCGCCGGGAGATGGACCGTTCCGGTTATGTCGGTGGTCCGGAAGTAGAACTGGGGCCGATATCCCGAGAAGAACGGAGAGTGCCGGCCTCCCTCCTCCTTGGAGAGGACGTAAATCGTGCCCTTGAACTTCTTGTGGGGCTTGATGGAGCCGGGCTTGGCCAGGACCTGTCCCCGCTCCACCTCTTTCTTGTCGATTCCCCGCAGCAGGGCCCCGATATTGTCCCCCGCCTGACCCTCGTCCAGAAGCTTGTTGAACATTTCCACGCCGGTGACCACGGTCTTCTTGGTCTCCCGGATCCCGACGATTTCCACATCATCGTTGATCTTGACCATTCCCCGCTCGATGCGCCCGGTCACCACGGTGCCCCGGCCCTGGATCGAGAAAACGTCCTCGATGGGCATCAGGAAGGGGCGGTCAACGGCCCGTTCGGGAAGGGGGAAGTAGCTGTCCATGGCGGCCAGCAGGTCCAGGATGGGCTTGGTCTTCTCCGCGTCCTCGGGGTGCTCCATCGCCAGGAAGGCGGACCCGCGGATGACGGGGATCTCGTCGCCGGGGAACTTGTAGACCTTCAGAAGGTCCCGCATCTCCTCCTCCACCAGGTCGATGAGATCGGTGTCGTCCACCATGTCCACCTTGTTGATGAAGACGATCAGGGCGGGGACGCCGACCTGGCGGGCCAGCAGGATGTGCTCCTTGGTCTGGGCCATGGGACCGTCGGCGGCGGACACCACGATGACCGCCCCGTCCATCTGGGCGGCGCCGGTGATCATGTTCTTGATGTAGTCCGCGTGTCCCGGGCAGTCCACATGGGCGTAGTGCCGATTGGCGGTCTCGTACTCGATGTGGCGGGTGTTGATGGTGATGCCCCGCTCCTTCTCTTCCGGAGCGTTGTCGATGTCGTCGTATTTCATGACCTTCCCGCCGAACGCTTTCCCGGCAATGCTGGAAATCGCGGCGGTCAAAGTCGTCTTACCATGGTCGATGTGTCCGATGGTACCAACGTTAATGTGCGGTTTCGTTCTTTCGAATTTCGCTTTGGCCATTTCTGCCTCCTTGCCCTTTTTCGGACAAATGTAATTCTCGTTTTTCTCGGCCGCGGCGGGTTCTCACAAAACCGCGCCTCCGCCGGTCAATCGCCTGTTCGCAGCGCATCCGTGGGACGAGAAGTGCAGGGCCGATTTGAAGAAGGGGGAGTAGAACACCGCCGGACCCCGGAGGGTTGCGCGACGTAAGATCATGAAGCTGCGCCTCAGCGGATCTGTTCAGCCATCCTTTTCTACCACATCGCCTCTGGAATAACACCGGCCCTTCGCCGGGCCGGGTTTCTCAGAAACCCACTACACGGAAAGCCGCAGCCCCCCGTAAGGATGATTCGCTCTGCCATAATACCGGGAATCCGCGGCTTGGTCAATACGACCCCGCCGTTTTTTCGAATTTCCGGATCGTTTTTTCTACCAGCGGTAGTGGGCAAAGGCCTTGTTCGCCTCCGCCATCCGGTGGGTGTCCTCTTTCTTTTTGAAGGCCGAGCCGGCGCCGTTGAAGGCGTCCAGCAGCTCCGCCCCCATTTTCTGGCTCAGGGACTTGCCGCCCCTGGACCGGGCCGCCGCGATGATCCACCGCATCGCCAGGGCCTCCCGGCGGGACTCGCGGATCTCCACCGGAACCTGATAGGTGGCCCCGCCGACCCGGCGGGACTTGACCTCCACCACGGGCTTGACGTTGTCCAGCGCCTTCAGGAACACCTCCAGCTCCCCCCGGTCGGTCTTTCCCTTCAGAAAGTCCAAGGCTCCGTAGAGAATGGCCGCGCTGATGGACTTCTTGCCGTCCACCATCATCCGGGTGATGAACTTGGAGACCACCATGTTGTTGTAACGGGAATCCGGCAAAATGGTTCTTCCGGTGATGATTTTTCGTCTAGACATTTTTCCCCATCCCCTCTAGGCCTTCGGCTTCTTGGAACCGTATTTGGACCGCGCCTTCCGCCGGTCCGACACCCCCAGGGTGTCTTTGGTTCCCCGCACTATATGGTAGCGGACACCGGGAAGATCCTTGACCCGGCCGCCCCGAATGAGAACGACGGAGTGCTCCTGAAGATTGTGCCCGATTCCGGGTATGTAGGCGGTCACCTCCACTCCATGGGTCAGGCGAACCCGGGCGACCTTGCGGAGCGCCGAGTTGGGCTTCTTCGGAGTGATGGTCATTACCCGGGTGCAGACGCCCCGTTTTTGCGGACAGTTCATGAGGGCCGGCGACTTCGTTTTATAGTGGGAACTCTGTCGACCCGTGCGGATCAGTTGATTGATAGTCGGCATACTAAAACATATCTCCTATGGTCCTGATAGACTGAGGGTGATTCCGGACTCTACCGAAAGACCCGTAAAATGTCAACCGTCTCAATCGTCGTCCCCCTCCTCCTCGTCGGTGGTGTCGGCCTGCTGGACGCTCTGGAGTATTTCCTCCCGCAGAAGCTCGGCGTTCTCCCGCTCCTTCTTCCTCTGCTCCAGGATGAGCTGCATCTTGGCGTCCAGATCCTCCCGGTTTTCGTCGTAGAGTTTCAGGGCCCGGTATTTTTTCATTCCCGTCCCCGCCGGAATGGGGTGTCCGATGATGACGTTCTCCTTCAGCCCCCGGAGGTAATCCACGGAGCCCTCGATGGCGGCGTTGGTCAGGACCCGGGTGGTTTCCTGGAAGGAGGCGGCGGAAAAGAAGGAATCGATGTTCAGCGAGGCCCGGGTGATGCCCAGAAGAAGGGGGCGGGCCACGGCGGGCTGCCCGCCTTCCCGGACGACCTTGGCGTTCTCCTCATGGAAGCGGTGCTTGTCCACCTGCTGACCGAAGATGAAGTTCGTGTCTCCCACGGCGGTGATTTCCACCTTCCGCATCATCTGCCGGATGATGACGCCGATGTGTTTGTCGTTGATTCCCACCCCCTGGAGCCGGTAAACCTCCTGCACCGCGTTCATCATGTACCGCTGCAGGGCGTTTTCCCCCAGGATCTGCAGGATGTCGTGGGGGTCGAAGTGCCCGTCACAGAGCATTTCCCCCGCCTCCACGTGGTCTCCCTCCCGGATCAGAAGGTGACGGCCCATGGGAACCAGGTGCTTGTACTCCTTGCCGTAGGCGTCCTCCACGATGAGGACCCGTTTTCCCTTGACGATGCCCTTGAACCGGACGGTTCCGGAGATCTGGGCCAGAACGGCGGGGGTTTTCGGGCGGCGGGCCTCGAAAAGCTCGCCCACCCGGGGAAGCCCCCCGGTGATGTCCCGGGTCTTCACGCTTTCCTTCAGCAGCTTCGCGATGACCCGGCCGGCCTTGACCTTGTCTCCGTCGTTGACGTTCAGAAAGGCGGAACCGGGGATGAAATAAACCGCCAGGTCCTCCCCCTTTTTGTCCACGATCCGGACCCGGGGCTGCAGGCTCTCGCTGGTGTAATCGGCGATCTTCTTTTCGATGTTCCCGGTGTCTTCGTTGATCTCCTCCTTCAGGGTGGTTCCCAGGACGATGTCCTCGAACTTCACGACGCCGTCGAACTCGGCGATGATGGGTTCGCTGAAGGGGTCGAAGGAGGCGATGAGCTGGTCCGCCTGCAGGACGTCGCCGGGCTTCACCGCCAGGGTGGCGCCGTTGCGGATCCCGATCTTCTGCTCCTGGGCTATCAGGTAGAGCCGGCTCTTGTCTTTGGGAATCAGCACGAAGGCGGTGTGGCTGGCGGGAATTTCCGCCCCCTCCCTTTTCAGGAGGTTCTGGCCCTTGATGACCCTCTCTCCGTTCTTGATGTGGATCTTGTCCCCTTTCTGGAGCTCCACGGCCTCGAAGACCCGGCTGACCAGCACGTTCCCCTTCCGGGTGAACAGGAGGTCGCCGGTTTCCAGCGTTATGGTGGGGCCCTGGACCTCCTTGATCACCACCGGATAATTCAGGTGGACCCGGTTCTCCTCGGAGGCCTTCATGGCGGCGCCTCCGATGTGGAAGGTCCTCATGGTGAGCTGGGTTCCCGGCTGGCCGATGGACTGGGCGGCGATGATCCCCACCGCTTCTCCGATCTCCACGGTCTGGTTCCGGGCCAGGTTCCGGCCGTAGCATTTCTGACAGACACCGTATTTTGCCTCGCAGGACAGGACGGTGCGGATCCTCACACTCTCGATTCCCGCCTCGTCGATGGCCGCCGCTTTCTCGTCGGTGATGAGTTCGTTGACGTCGACGATGACCTCGCCGGTTATGGGGTGTTTGACCCGCTCCAGCGTGAAGCGTCCCTCGATCCGGTCCGCCAGGGTGTCCACGATCTCCTCGCCGTCCTTCAGGGCCCGGATCTCCAGCCCGTTGATGGTGCCGCAGTCCTCCTCGTTGACCACCACATCCTGGGCGATGTCCACCAGCCGCCGGGTCAGGTAGCCCGCGTCGGCGGTCTTCAGCGCCGTGTCCGCCAGCCCCTTCCGGGCGCCGTTGGTGGAGATGAAAAACTCGATGACCGACAGGCCCTCCTTGAAGTTGGACCGGATGGGAAGCTCGATGATGTCCCCCGAGGGCTTGGCCATGAGTCCCCGCATCCCCGCCAGCTGGCGGATCTGGCTCCGGGAGCCCCGGGCGCCGGAGTTGGCCATCATGTACACCGGGTTAAAGCCCTGCTTGTCGGCCTTCAGGTTCCGCATCATCTCGTTGGTCAGGTCCTCGTTCATCTTGGACCAGACCTCCACCACCCGGTTGTACCGCTCCTCCTGGGTTATGTGGCCGTGCTGGTACTGCTGATGGATGCTCAGGACCTCGGAGTTGGCCTTCTCGATCATGTCCTTTTTGGCCTCGGGCACCAGGATGTCGTCCAGTCCGATGGTGGCGCCGAAGAAGGTGGCGTACCGGAAGCCCAGATCCTTGATGGCGTCCAGCATCCGCACCGTCACATGGGCGCCCCGGTCGGCGTAGACCCGGGCGATGAGGGCCTTCAGCTCCTTGTCGCCCAGGGTTTTGTTGATGAACTCCATCTCGTCGGGCAGTTCCTCGTTCAGGATGAGCCGGCCCGGAGTGGTTTCCAGGTAGGACCCGTTGATCCGGACCTTGATGACGGCGTTGTAATCCAGGGAGCCCGCGTCCAGGGCCATCCGCACCTCGTCGGAAGAGCTGTACTTCCTTCCCTCCCCCTGGGCGCCGGCCTTGTCCTTGGTCAGATAGTAGATCCCCAGGACCATGTCCTGGGACGGGAAGACGATGGGCTTGCCGTTGGCGGGGTTCATTAAATTTTTCGCCGACAGCATCAGGGTCCAGCACTCGATCTGTGCCGCCTGGGTCAGGGGCACGTGGACCGCCATCTGGTCGCCGTCGAAGTCGGCGTTGAAGGCGTGGCATACCAGCGGATGCAGCCGGATGGCCTTGCCGTCCACCAGGACCGGTTCGAAGGCCTGGAAACCCAGCCGGTGCAGGGTGGGGGCCCGGTTCAGCAGGACGGGGTGCTCCTTGCAGACGTCGTCCAGGATCTGCCAGACCTCGGGGCTCTCGGTCTCCACCAGGGTCTTGGCCTTTTTGATGTTGTACACCACATCCTTTTCCACCAGCTTCTTCATGATGAAGGGCTTGTAGAGCTCCAGGGCCATCTTGGTGGGCAGGCCGCACTGGTGGAGCTTGAGTTCCGGCCCCACCACGATGACGGACCTCCCGGAGTAGTCCACCCGTTTGCCCAGCAGGTTCTGGCGGAACCGCCCCTGCTTGCCCTTCAGCATGTCCGACAGGGACTTCAGCGGCCGGTTCGAGGCGCCCTTGACCACCCGTTTTTTCTTGGAGTTGTCGAAGAGGGCGTCCACCGCCTCCTGGAGCATCCGCTTTTCGTTCCGGATGATGATGTCCGGGGCGTTCAGCGCCATGAGCCGCTTGAGGCGGTTGTTCCGGTTGATGACCCGCCGGTAGAGGTCGTTCAGGTCGCTGGTGGCGAAGCGCCCGCCGTCCAGCTGGACCATGGGCCGGAGTTCCGGGGGGATGACGGGGATAACGTCCAGGATCATCCATTCCGGTTTGTTCCCCGAATCCCGGAAGTTTTCGACGATCTCGATCCGTTTGAGGAGCCGCCGGTCAGCTTTGGGCCCCTTTTCCACCATGGCGGCCCGGAGCTCCGCGGAGAGGGCGTCCAGATCCAGGTTTTCCAGCAGGGTCCGGATGGCCTCGGCCCCCACCCCGGCGGTGAAGATCATCCCGTAGCGGTCCTTGGCCTCGGCGTACTCCTCCTCGGTAAGGAGTTCCATCTTTTTCAGATCCGTGTCGCCGGGATCGATGACGATGTACTTCTCGTAGTACAGCACCGACCGCAGGGCGGCGATGGTGAGGTCCAGCAGAAGCCCCATCCGGGACGGCACGGACCGGTAGTACCAGATATGGGACACCGGGGAGGCCAGCTCGAAGTGGCCCATCCGTTCCCGACGGACCTTGAAGTGGGTCACCTCCACGCCGCAGCGGTCGCAGATGACGCCCTTGTACCGGATGGATTTGAACTTGCCGCAGTAGCATTCCCATTCCTTCGTGGTTCCGAAGATGCGCTCGCAGAAAAGGCCGTCCTTCTCCGGGCGCAGGGTGCGGTAGTTTATGGTTTCAGGCTTCTTCACTTCCCCGTAGCTCCACGCCCGGATCTTCTCCGGCGACGCGAGCTGTATCATTATGGAATCGAAATCCTGAATGTCTCTCATCGTGTTTCCAGCCTCCTAGAAATTGCTTCCCTGGCGGTTA
>Ga0302245_1001498_pt1 | contig 15387 bp, 9 predicted proteins | sample AAG_UR_Thr_MG_FD_193512 | JGI IMG/M metagenome (GOLD analysis project Ga0302245, IMG submission 193512) | Enriched activated sludge microbial communities from anaerobic digester in WTTP, New Holstein, Wisconsin, United States - AAG_UR_Thr | ecosystem: Engineered > Bioreactor > Anaerobic >... | reverse complement strand
GCTTTCGCCGCCTGGCGTGTTGGCAAACCCGCCGTCCGGGTTCTGGCAGGAGAGAAGGTACTCAACGGCCTGAGCTACGCCTGGGGTATCCGCATCTGCCTGAACGACTGTTACTGTCATTGAAAATAATATAAAAAGCAATATAACGCATAAACCGCTTATCAAAGATCTCATCGTTTACCATCCAATAAATTTTATAATAAATCTGATTTTCGAAAACCTTATTGCACTTAGGCCGGTGTCAGTCCCGCGCGTCCATACATCCCAGTTCTTTAAATTATTCCGTTCTGCAGACATCAATTTCATGCTCATGCAGCCTTGCCCTCCTTAAGGTGTCGTGGCGAACTCAAAGCTAATCCATAAAGCTTGCATTAAGACATATAAATTTGATATATCTGACTGAGATAGTTCAAATATAATTGTTTTGGTTAGAGCAACTCTAGGGCTGAAGTAGTTAATTTTGTAAAGGTCATCCTTAAACCTAATCAATGGATGACGGCTCCGTGAGCCGTCACCCTCTGCCCTTGTAGACGACGGATGGCATCCAGCCGCCGTCCATCCCGATGACCCCGTAGGCCGTCCCCTCCAGCAGGAATGACCCGGCAGCATCGGGCTTCCACCAGAAGACTCCGCTATTCTGCTGGCATGTCAGCATGAAGTCCAGGGGGCTTCTGCCCGACGATGTGACCCAATCGCTGGCGTTCTGGCCGCCGGCGTTTATGGCCATGATGGCAAGGCCGCAGCTGTTGGTGTTAGGATCGGAAGACATGCCATTGCCCATTGAGAACCCACCGGTTGCATCATCCTGCATGCTGTGCAGATATGTCAAAGCGCCCTGTATCAGCTCAGAGCCCGGGTCGGTGCCCGAGCTAACCAGCGCCGAGACAACCATGCCCGTGGTATCAACGTCCGAGCCGCCCGGGCTCCAGCCCCAGCCACCGTTGGCGGCCTGGCCGTTCGAGAAGGTCGTGATCAGCGCCTGAGCCAGAGCAGAGTCAGCCTCGCCAGCAGCAGTAAGCCCCATCAGGATGAGGGAGTCGGCGAAGAGCTGGTTTATCGGCTTTGCATTCCTGAGCCTCTCTACATAGTCGACCCCATTCACATCATACGGGCGGCCGCCTGCTGCAACCAGGCCCATCACATACCGGCCAAGGTTGCCGGAAGAGACTGATTCGTCTGGTGCATTGGCGACAAGGTATCCCAGGAGGTCGCCTTTGCTCGCCCGATCGAGACTGTCCGTCTGGGCTAATGCCACCGCGGCATCGGCACTCAGCTTGAGGTCGCTCTCTCCGCCAGGCTGCTCGGCAAACCCACCGTCAGGATTCTGACAGGACAGGATATAGCCTAGGCCCTCTTCGAGTCCCGGCACCGATTGCGAGGCTGACATGATCTTCAGATTCAAATCGGTAATGTTGGAGGAGGCCTCCCCCTCATAGACCGCTGTGGGAAGCCATTCTCCCCCGAGGGCTATGGCCCCGAAGGCGGTACACTGGATGGGGAAGAAGCCCTCGTTGTCGGGAAGCCACCAGATCTGGCCGTTGTCCTTCTGGAGACTCAAGAGATGGTCGACGGGCGTTTGGCCGTTCTTGGCCCATGTCGCCGGGTCCTCGCCCAGGGCGTAGATGGCCATGATGGCCAAGATCTCGCTGTTGGAGTTGGAGGCGCCTCCATGGTCCGCCGGGAACCCTCCATCCTCGTTCTGGACCAACTCGAACCAGGAGACCGCCCTCTGTATGGACTCGGAGGACGGATCTTCGCCGCAGGCTATCATGGCGCAGATCACAAGACCTGTGGCATCGACGCCGACCCAATTGCCGCCGGTTCCCTGCTTCTCCTTGAGGTAAGCTATGCTCCCCTGAGCCTCAATGCAGTCGGGCTCGCCAGCCGCAGCCAGGCCCAGAGGAACATAGGCCTCAGAGAAGAAGTTCGAGTTGTGGCCCTTCCTCGCCTCGGCCTTGAGCAGCTCGACGTAGTTCACCCCGCCTAGGTCATAGGGGTTACCGCCCGCGGCAACGACGCCCATCATGTACCGGCCAAGATTGCCTGCATAGTTGGAAAGGTTGGTCGAGGGCGGATTTGCGGCGAGATAGCCTAAAACGTCGCCCTTTGTAGCCCTGTCGAGGCCGCCAGCCAGGGCCAGAGCCATAGCAGCCTCTGAGGTCTCCCTCTGGTCGCTGGGCTTACCGATGCCGTTGCCAAAGCCCCCGTCGTCATTCTGGCAGGAGAGCACATAATCGATGGCTCTGGCTACGCTGGATGATACATCATCGCCCAAAGACCCGTTGATCCCACCCTCGAGCGTCACCTCTGCAGCCGCAACCGATGTCGCCAGACTCGCCAATATCAATGCCATGCTCCAGAAGAGCACAATAGGACTTTTTTCTCTCAAGCTAGTTGCCTCCCATCTCGTCTGAAGAAATGATATCAAGATTTGCCAGGCTGAAGGCATATACCCTGCCGCGGCCAGCGGTGAAGACCATCCCGTCCGCCACCACTGGAGAAGAGCCACCTGCCGGATAGCTCCAGACCTGCTCGCCGGTGGTGGCATTGAGGGCATAAGTCCCGACGAAACTATCATAATCCGCCCTGCCGACGAAGACCAGATCTCCGGCATGAGCCAAGGAGCACCTCCAATCGCCGAGCTTCTCGGCCACATCCGTCACCCAGACGAGCTCGCCATTGGCGGCATCAAAGCAGTAGGTCTGAAGGTCGCTGAAACCGTCGCATCCGCCGGAGAGATAGACCTTCCCTCCTGCCAGGACCGGCGTCGAGTCCGTCCGCTGGACCGTCTGGTTCCAGAGGATTGAGCCGTTCTCAAGGGAGAGAGCATACAGGTCCCCATCGCCGTAGAAGTTGTAGGTTGTCATATAAACCCGCTCATCGGAGATCGCTGCAGACCCGCAAGGATGGTTATCTGTGGAGATGTTCCAGATCTCCGTTCCATCGTTCAGGTTCAGGCAGTAGATCTCCCCTCCTATACCGCTGTTCCATTCCCAACCCCCGAGGACGACCCTGTTGCCTGAAACGGCTGGTGTGGATTGAGCATAAGCGCTTCCTACGGAGAAGTTCCACAGCTCGTCTCCCGTCTTTTCATCAAGACAGTAGTAATGCTGACCGTCCCAGTCGCTGACGATTACTCTACCCCCGGCTACAACCGGACCGCCATTGACCGCTGACAGGTTCGTGGGCGGAACAAATCTCCAGATTTCACTTCCGTTTGCGGCATCATGGCATGAGGTTCCCCAGTTGGAGAAGAAGACCCTGCCTTCATTGTACGCAGGAGTGGACCACGATCCGTAGGGGTTCGGCTCGAAGGTCGCATTCCAGAGTACATCCCCAGAGAGCTGGTCCAGGCAGACGAACTGGTGGTTGCAGTTGACGTAGATCCGCCCCTCGGCCACCGATACAGACGCCCCTTCCACGGCACCTATCTCCTCGCTAACCCATGCCATCTGGTTAGTCCTGGAATCCGTCGATGTAGAGGCGCCTGTATGCTCGGGATCGAGGTGGAACTGAGGCCAGTCTCCAAAGGCTTCTCCCCCGCTCGGCTCAGGCACTCGGGCATCCCCAAAGGCCGTAGCCGTCGTGACGAGCAGCAGAGCAAGGCCGAAACCCAATATTTCGCAAATATTCTTCATAACGATCATCCAAATTGATCTGCACCAAATTGCTGGATCAAATGAAACCCAGTTTGTTTTACTTAAAGCTTCTCTAAAGAAGGATCATCCGAAAAGGCGTAGACTCGCCCCCCACCAATGGTAAAAAGCATGCCGTCGGCCAAAGATGGCGATGAACCTCCTTCTGGATAGCTCCAGACCACATCTCCCGTTGTTGCATTGAGAGCGAAGGTTCCGGCATAATCTATGAACTCAGGCCTTCCGGCAAACAGCAGGCCGTCGGCGTAGACCGGGGAACATCTCCAGTCCCCTATGTTCTCGCCGACCGGTGTCTCCCAGATTAGCTCTCCATTTGTGGCATTAAAGCAGCTGGTGATAAGCCGATGGAAGCCCTCGCACCCTGAGCAGAGGTAGATCCTATCCCCAAAGATGGCCGGCGTTGAGTCGGTGGGCGATGTCTTAACCTTCCATAAGACTGAGCCGTCCTCTAAAGATAAGGCCAGTAGATCTCCATCCTCCTCAAAGTTATATGTGGCCATGTAGACTGTGCTGTTGTTTATGGTAGCTGAGCCGCAGGGAGAGTTCTCAGCGGTGAGGTTCCAGATCTCATGGCCATCCTCCAGATCGAGACAGTAGATATTCCCACCCATGCCCCAATCCCAGCCTCCGAAGACCACCTTTCCCTGGTCGATGGCCGGCGTTGACTGGGCATTGCCCACCACGGCGAAGTTCCAGAGCTCCTCTCCAGTCTCCTCATCAAGGCAGTAGTAGTGGTGGCCGTCCCAATCACTGACAACCACCCTGCCATCTACAATTGTGGGGCTACCATCTATAGCGTACTTTAAAGTGGGCTGGGCAAAGCTCCAGACCTCGCTCCCGTCCGAGGCGTTCAGGCAGTAGGTCTTGTCAGAGGTGAAGAAGACCCTTCCCTGACTGTAAACGGGAGTGAAACCAAAGGCGAAGTCTCCAGAGTCATTGAACGGAGTGATCCAGAGAACCTCTCCCGATTTCTGGTCGAGACAGGTTATATTGGTTATACAATTTACGAATGCTTTGCCCTCGGCCACTGAGACCGACGATCCGGCCTGAGCACCGATATCATCGCTGATCCAGGCAGTTTGGTTGGACCTGGGGGCACTGGATGAACTCCACCCTACATGCTGGGGATTGAAGTGAAACTGTGGCCATCCCTCCTCTCTTCCCGCCTCGCCCAGGCAGTAGAGCTTTCCATAATGCTGATCGCCTTCTGTTCCGAAATATAACCTTCCATCAGATATAGCCAGGCCTGCAAGGAGGTAGCCGCTGTCAGGCGGATTGAGCATCCAGAGCAGCTTCGGGGCGGCCCCGGAATCCTCCAGACAGTATATTGAGCCGTTGACCTGAGCGGTGGTAAAGAGAATCCTCGGTAGCTCTGATGCTATCGATATTGAAGGAGAGGATTTCACCCCAGCCTCAACAGGATATGACCAGATCATCTCACCGCTGGAGCCGTTCAGGCAGACAAGAGCCCCGGGATGTCCGTGCTCGCCCACCCCCAGATAGACCCGGCCATTGTAGACAGAGGGCGTAGATGTGCTAAAGCCTGCGGGAGAGCTCCATCCTCGATCCTCGAACCTGCCGGTATCCGGGTTGAGCCCGATCTTCCATGCTGATCCCTCCTGGGCTGAGAGCTCTGAAGTGGTATAGATGTAGCCGTCATGGAAGGTGGCGGATGCCCGGACTCTCCCCGGAGTATCACGGGAGAAGCTGAGCCTCGTGCTGTCGTTCAGATTGAGTTCATCGGCCACCTCACCGCTGGAACGGTTCACGCTCAGAATGATGCCTTCGTTCCGGCCGAATACCAGGTAGTTGCCAGCCACGGCGGCTCCGCACCACTGGTAGCCCTTTGTCTCTCTGGTGATATTCCAGCACTCGGTGCCGTTCTCGAAAAGGCAGAAGAACCTCTTTTTGCCTTGTCCATATGCTCCCCCTTCACCCAGGTACAGCCGACCATCAATGTAGTTCAGAGGAGACTCAAACCTATTATCCGTCAGATTCTGTTTCCACAGCACCCGTCCGTTCAGGGAATCGATGGCTGCAAGCTGTCCCGAATCCGTAGCCGCAAAGATTTTGTCGCCGCTGCTGGCCAGCGGAGACATCTGGTAGACCCAGCCATCTAGATGAGACCGCCACTTCAGATCACCCGTCTCCTTATCGAATGCCGATACAGAGCCGTTTCCAGCCAGGGCATAGACCATACTTGAGGAGACTGTAGGTGTGGTCTCCATCCTCTGAATGTCAGCTGACCAGAGTATGATGGGATCATCAGGGATCTGGTCAGAGCTGATGCCGGAGTTGGAAATGTCCTTCTTGAATAGCGGCCAGTCCTCAGCACTGACCGCATATAAAACAATCAATAAAGATAAGAACAAAACAGCTGAGATATATCCTCTTTTCATAGTACATCACCTATTAATCATAAATGATTATGAAGCTTTTTAAGAATTATTAAAATTCAGCCTTAAGTTTTATTTTCAAAACCACCTTCTTCTCCTGCCTCATCGGAGAGACAATAGAGGGTACCACTATCTGTCCCGAAATAGACTGACCCACCCGAGATGGCGACGCTTCCAACGGCATATCCTTTATCGGGCGGGTTGAAGGACCAGAGCAATTCTCCCTCTCTTCCCGTGTCCTCGATGCAGTATGCTGAGGTGTCAACCTTGGCCGTGACGAAGCATATGCGGACTTCGCCATCATTCACAGATACGGCAGGAGAAGCCTTGACCCCGCCGTCCAGCGGATACGACCAGATCAATTCGCCGGAGGAGTCATCCAAACAGACCAGCTCGCCTAACTGTCCGTGCTCTCCCACTCCCAGATAGGCCCTGCCATTATAGACGACCGGAGTGGAGGTGCTGAATCCCACCGCGGTGCCCCAGCCATCGTCCTCGAAGAGTCCCGTCGTCTGGTCAAAGCCAATCTTCCAGGCGTAACCGATATTTAGAGAGAACTCGGATGATGTGTAGACGTATCCGTCCTTATATGAGACCGACGACCGGATGCGGCCTGCATCCTCTTTGGCAAAGCTGATCCTTGATTCGTCTCTGAGGTCCAGCTCATCAACGATGGTACCATCCGTCAGGTTAACGCTCACCAGCATGCCGTCGTTGTCACCCCAAATCACAAAATCGCCAGCCACGCTAGCACCGTTCCAGAGATAGCCGCTCGTCTCTGCGGTAGCATTCCAGTATTCGTTCCCATCCCGATCAAAGGAGAAGTACCGCTTCAACCCCTTGCCATAAGCTATGCTTTCGCCAAGAAAGATCCTCCCATCAGCGTAGGTCACAGGACACTCAAATCTCTTATCGGTGAGATGGTCGGTCCAGATCATCTCGCCCGTCCGGGCGTCAAAGGCGGCCAGATCGCCGGTATCGCTGGCCGCGTATATCCTCTCCCCATCGCAGGCAGGGGTTGAGCTCTGAAAGGCCCTTCCATCCATCTGAGATTTCCAGATTACCCCGCCAGTCACCTCATCCAAGGCCCAGAGGGTGCCATTTCCCGCCAGGACGTATACTGTGCCCAGACATATGATCGGCTGCAAGTCCACGCTCTGAAGATCTGCTGACCAGATGACGGCGGGTTTGATGGGCACATTGTCGCCGGTAAGGCCGGATTTGGTCGCATCTCGCTGAAACTGAGGCCAATCCTCTGCTGCACTGAACGATACCACAAACAGCAGGAGAGCGGCAAAGGTCCAGATTGGGTGTCTTATGCATGTTGACTTCACTAATAACCACCATGAATTCTTTGCGGGTAACGCTTGAACTCCGGCCAGGCTCATTCTTTCTCCCCGCAGATCGGTTTGGTCGCTTCCAGATCGCAATCATAGCAGGTCAGGTTGAATCCCCAGTCAGGCGGCTGCCAAACTTCTGCAGATCTCTCTCCATCTGAGACGCCTACATCGATGATGGCCATTGCATACTGAGTCGGCACGCTGGTACCGTTCACCGCTCCAACATCGACCTCGGCCCAGGTCACAAAGGTTCCTGGCCACAGGGCCTTAGCATCGTAGAATATGGTCTTTGTCTGAAAGGGACCAAGCTCGATCTGGTTCCAGGTCAAGACACCATGCTCGTCTGAGGAGGGTGGGACCGACGCCTCCAGAAACTCCATCCCCTGGGGCAGCGGGTCGGTTATGCGAAGCACCCTGTCGCTCCCTTTCAGGTTCTGAATGGTCAGGCTGTATCTGACTACATCGGGCTGGTCTTGGGATAGCTCTGCGCTCTTGGACACGGCGAGGGTCCTCTGCAGGTTGTAGGCCAGCCAATCGACATCCAGAACGGTGAAGTTGAAGGCTGTGACCCAGGTCTCGTTGTAGGCACCACTCGCCGCCACACGATTGACCAGCTCATCGCCCGCATAGTTGGTCACATCCAGCCAGAGATCGATGACAGCTCGGTCTCCTATCGAGAGGTGAGTAAGTGTCCAGTTGGCGCTGCTGGCCGTCAGCTCTGAGGGGCGGGCAGTGGAGTTGATGTACACTGCATGGGGTGGGAAAAAGTCCTCGATGTAGATGGAATCCAGAGATTGATTGCCATCGTTTTCCAGGGTAATTCTGTACCTGGCAAGGACCGACTCATCTCCGTAGTAAAGTTCACCGGACTTATTCACAGCCAGGTGAGGATGATCGACCCTACTCACGCCCTCGATGAGAATATGACGCCTGAGAGAGTATTCTCCAATGTACACCTGATCGATATCGATAGCACCCCGTAGGGCAACTAGATCGATATCATCCTGCAGGACAGTTCTGTATCGGGCTTGCCCTGAGAACTCTGCCTCGGTCTCCATCTCGTTTAAGCCTCTGGCGACCGTCTCCTTTTCCATGTGATCTATTCCGGTGTACTCTTCGCCTATGAAGCTGGTGTCTGGTGTCTTGGAGGAGATCCCCTCGTTCCATTTCAAGGACTGGTTGGAGTAAGGCTCGCCGCCGACCTTGAAGCTCGAAGGCCGGTGTTCGACGCTGATGTTTTTGGCAATATAGTTGGAGGAGCTGCCGATAATCTCCTCGGAGCTGTAATTGCCTGTGCCGTACTCGTAGGATCTCTGGCTCTCCTTAATCCGCTTGTCTACGGAGACAAAGCCGGTTCCTTGGGTGGTTTTTTCGGAGATCGTGCCCGAGCCGTACTCGTCAGTGCGCTGATATATATTGAAGCTGCCCGAGTAGTCCTCTCTGAACTCGACCGAAGGCGTAGCATGTTGGCCTGAGGTCAGGATTGTGCCCATATGGCCCTGGCCCTCAAACGAGGTATCGAACTCCATAGACGTGCCGTTCTTATCGATATCAAAGCGTGATTCGCGGTCGATAGATGTAGCATACCGGTAGTATTCACTCATGGAGCTGCCCGTAGCCCAGTTCTTGGCCCAGGCGCCTTCCATCCACTTAGATGAGTAATCGATGGTACGGTTGTTATAGAGGGCGAAGGCGGTGGGGCTGTAGGCGGCGGACATATTCTTATCCATTGAGATTGACCTGTTCTCTGTCCTCACCCTAAGCCGTTCCTCGCCCTGGTATGAGCCGGACCCGTGCTCACGGGTGGAGAGCTTGGTGCCAGGATCGCCCGAGATGGCCACGCTCTCGCAGTCTCTGAAGACCATATCGCCGGTTTCATCTGAGGTGACATAGACGCAGTTTTCTATGGCATAGGACTCAAGAGAGGTGTCATAGTCGTTGGCGATATTCATAAAGCCCACTCCTGTGACCTCTTGATCCATATTGAACGCCATATCTCGAACCTTGGGGACCTTTACAGTAAGATTTATGGTCATGCCGCCGACACCGACCTCCGGGAACCTCCAAATGCCGTCAGAGTCGGGCGCGGGCGATGCCGAGACGAACTCGACCGATTTGTTGAAGACGTCCCTGACGACGACGTTGTGCAAAGGCATGCCCAAAGTGTTATCAATCCGGATAGTGTAGTTGATGTCGTCGCCCCGTTTGACCTCAGTCTTGTCTGCTGTCTTGGATACCACGACCCGGGGATTCTTTCCGATATTCAATCTGTAGTCCTCCACCTCGCCGTCAAGGGCGAGACCGGCAAATGACAGACCTTTCTCGGTGCTGAACCTGAACCTGGCGAAGGTCTCGCTATCCTCTTTTGCCTCTGGGGGGATAAAGAAGGTAAGGCTGTTAGAGCCCTTATTCAATGGCCTGTCGACGAAAATCTGGTCGAGGCCCTCGGCCCAACTGCCGTCGGCTCCAAAATCGATCCAGGCGTTCAGGTAGCCACCGTCGTCCGAGGCATGGACATCGATGGTTGAAGTTGCACCGGGGATCAAAAGCAAATCTGTGATGGACACGCCATCCTCGTCGTTCAGATCATGTATGTTGTCGCCTAATGCATCCGAAGAGGCCCAGGCCTCGGGCTCGCCATCGATGATGTAACCTAGGCAGAAGTTGGGAATAATGACGTGACGCGCGCCATTGCCCGCCAGGAGGGTGGAGTAACTCTCCGGCGCATCACCAAAGTCCAGGGTCTCGGTCTCGAGTGCAATTACATCTTCAGAAGAACTATGTGTAACTTCCTTCCCGGTCTCATCGATCGCAGCCACGTTGACCTCGTTGGTCAGAATGCCGAAGGCTCCCTCCTCAATCTCTGCCGCCAGCTCTATGAAATCCGACTCGCCTCTGCCAAGGTCTCCAATCTCCCAGGTGATCTCGTTGCCTGATAGCAATCCTGAGCGATTGTCAGAGGCGTAAACCAGCCCCGGTGGTAGATGGTCGACCACGGAGACAGCGTGGAGGTCGTCATCCCCCGTGTTAGTGACTGCAATAAAGAAGCTGATCTCGGTTAGAGGAAGCCCTCCTTTAGGAGATGCGCTCTTATGGATTGTAACCGGTATGCTTGGGGTCTTCACCAATGCGGTGCTGGAGTTCTCGTGAGACTTGCCCTCGGGATCCTTGCCGCGGACGGTGACTCTGTTGACTACAGGTTTCCCCAGATCTGCTGTTTTGACGGTATACTCGGTGATGAAGGATTTTTTCTCACCTGCTTTTAATGCAGCCCATTTCATTTCCTTACCTGTTAGGTCATCTCTTGCCACCACATCGCTGAGAGACGTATCGCCAGTGTTGTTTACCCAGATGGTGTAGCCGATGACATCGCCTGTGCTGGCCTCGGTCAGGTTAGCTGTCTTTTTCACCTCGATGTTGGGATTTGTAGGTGGTTTTTCTCCCGTCAGGTCAGAGATCAGGGGACCTCCGGCACCACATTTTATAGTCGAGATGCCGTCTATTGGACTGATGTGCCCGAGCCAATAGGTGGCCAGATGTTTGGGCTTTACTGCGTAGATGCCGTAATATGCGTCCCTGTTAAGGGTGATCTCGGGGGTCAAGCCCTCAGAATTTGTGATATATTTATCAAAGCCTACGGTAACCGTCGCCCCCCGCGACGGCGTGCCGGCAGGGATTCCCCAATATACGGTCTCTTCTGTGATCTTGACTCTGAAGGACTCGCCCTTGGCGACAGATGCAGGCGTAGCATCGTCCACCCGCAGGATCTTCGCCGAGTAGCTGTCCGAGTTGGGACCGATCCACTGGTCGATCTCCCCCTCATGGATGTGCCAGTTGCTGGCGCCCCATTCCGAGGACTTGCCATCGATCCAAAAGGATGGCCCCCAGCCGGGCTCTCCAACGCCAGCCAGCCGATCGATGAATATGCCAAGGCCTCCACCCCAGTCGGTATACTCGTAGCTTGCGCCACTCTGCTGAATGGCGTCCCAACTGGTGGGGTTCACGCCGACCACGTCTACTGTCTTGTTGAAGACTAGGGCGCCATCGTTGAAGACCATCAGCTGCATCAACACGATATCTGGCGATTCTGTCTCTACGGTCACTGTACTGGAGTTCTCATGAGATTTGCCTTCCGGATCTTTGCCGCTGGCGGTGACTTTGTTGATAATAGGTTTTCCAAGATCTGCCGCTTTGACGGTGTAGGTGGTGGTGAAAGAATGATTCTTTCCTGGATCCAGGGATCCAATGTCCTCCTTAAGTTTGGTGAGGCTGTCATCGGCAACGATATCTCTGAGGATTGTATTGCCGGTGTTGTTCACCCAGATGGTATAAAGGATAATACTTCCAGCCTTGTCGACCTCAGTGACGTTTGCCGTTTTGTTGACTGCAATATTGGGATTATATACAGTGTCTACAGATTCGGTGTCGAATCCCTGGTAAACTACGCCATCGTAGGTGCCTCTGGCAGTGACATTGTTAACTATGGGCTTGCCGATATCAACCCTTTTGACTGTGTATTCTGTAGTGAAAGTGTGGTTCTTGCCCGGGTCAAGGAACCCGATGTACTCCTGGTGCTTTGTGAGGTTATCATCAGCAACGACATCGCTGAGAGTTCTATTGCCAGTATTGTTCACCCGGATGGTATAAAGGATAGTATCGCCGGGCAAGGCCAGCGAAACGTTTGCTGTCTTGTGGACGCTGATCACTGGACTTGGGGGAGCTAATCTCGCTGTAGGTAGCCATCCCCCGGTCAGAGAAATTAGGCCAAAGGCGGTGTACCCGGATATGAGAGGGCCAGGAGCATCAGGTTTGAGCCAGATCGAGCCGTTCGGCTGCTGGCAGCTAAGCAGGAAATTTACCGGATTTGCATCACCGATTCGCCAAGGCTCTTCGACCGGCCTCTGACCCATAGCAAGTATGGCCATGACAGCAAGCCCGGTCGAGGGAGAACAGGACCCGTCCGGAGATGATAAGCAACCTGAGAAACCGCCGTCGTCTTTCTGGACCGATCCAAGCCATGTCAGGGCCTTTTTCATCCACGTAGCGTTTACATCCTCGCCTGAACCGATCAGAGCGCAGAGCACAAGCCCTGTGGTATCAGTATCAGGTAGGGAAGAGTTTTTACCCCATCCGCCCGAGTCAAACTGTCTGCTCTTAAGATCCCTGACATAGGTTCTGGCCTCAATCGATTCGAGCTCTCTGACTGCAATCAATCCGAGTAGGGCGTATGCTTCTTCTGATGGATCGATCTCGGTCAACTGTCTTGAGCGATACTTGAGTATATCAACATAGCCTGATTCTGCGAAATCGTGAGGATTGCCGCCCGCTGCGACAACGCCCATCAAGTACCGGCCCAGGTCGCCTGTACTGACGTTGCTGGCAGGGGGTCTCTTATCGATGAGATAGTCGAGAATTGTCTTGCCATCCCTGATGGCCAGGTTGATATCGCTGGTCTGGGCCAGCGCCATGGCAACATCAGCGGTTACGAGAAGGGCGCTAGAATTTCCCGGAATCTCGCCGAACCCACCGTCTGGATTCTGGCAGGAGAGCAGGTAATTCACAGAGGATCTGATCCGGGGGTCGTCATCGTACAGCGGGAAATCGGCCCCAACAGCGCTGGAAGCTGTGAGCAAAAAGATCAGAGATAGGGTCCGCGCGACAAGTACCAGGAACGGTCTCATCGATTATTCGTCTCCATAACCTGTTTTTCTCGCATGTATAAGCCGGACCCGTGCTCACGGGTGGAGAGCTCGGTGCCAGGATCTCCCAAGAGGACCCCGCTCTTGCAGTCCCTAAAGACCATATCGCCGGCTTCACTGAGGATGTAATCGACAGCTGGAGCTGCGCCCTGGACCCGGATATCCCCGTTTGCCTGCACGACCCTTACTGTCATCGGAAATAATATAACAAGCAAAATATCGCACAAACTGATGGCCAAAGGCCTTATTCTCTCAGCCAATCCTATAATCTTTATAGCTAGTCCTGTTCGCGAAGAATAAGCACCTGTAGCCGCGATAACTGCGTTATATGAGGCTGAGGAACTTATTGTACCGGGGCCGGTGTCAGGCCCGCATGCTCCCCATACATTCCAGTTCGTCAGGTTACTCCATTCTACAGGCATCGATTCCATGCAGCCTTACCCTCCATAAAGCTAAGCGGTGAATTCAAGGCTAATCCATAACACTTGTATAAAGCCATCTAAATTTGACAAGATTACTCGAAATAGGCCAAATATAATTGTTTCGGTTAATCTCACTCCGTGTGTAGTCCCGTCGGGACTACACATGATCTTCCCAGGACCAAAAGCCTTAAGCAAAATCAAATTTCGCTAAGTAAAGTGTAATGAAATAGTGGGTCTGGTCTGCTATTCCGTGCGTCCATTCAAGCCCAAGGCGGAGGGCGGCAGCGAAGCTGACTCCGCCCTGGATCTCCCTGTATTGATAGAGGATTCTTCTCAGAAGAGATATTAAAATTCCTTGATAAATTGGAGATATCATGCTTAATTCCTGCAAGAAGAAATAGCCGCTGCTACTATGAGGAACGCATTCATCTTAATGAACATTTTCGCTATCATAAACGATTGGTAAGATGCGGATGCAAGAAGCTGGGAACTAATCTCTATCTCTTCGAGGGTTAAGTCCTAATGCTTGAAGAGCGCGATGCCCTCTATGATAAACTGGATGCAGGCAAAATCACGAAGGTGGAACTTCACGAGGAGATGAAAAAATCAGGGCACATTCTCATTTTATCTAACCGAAAGATGAAAGAGCAAGAAGCCTACGAACTATTTAAGAGAAGAGAAAGTGTTGAGAAGATGTTTGACATCTATAAATCAACGTTATCAGCTGATAGGCTATATTTGCATGATGATGAAAGCGTCTTTGGACATGTGTTTATAGCATTTTTATCTCTTCATGCCTACTGCACACTCGAATTGCTCTTGAAAAAGGCTGGAGCAAATAAAAAAATGACACCTGGTGACTTACTCTTTGAGTTCAGCAAAGTATATCATATTGATTTTGGAGAACGTGGAAAAATAATGGAAGTTCCTAAGAAAATTAGAGATTGAAGCTAAACTTGGGCTAAACATATTCCCCGCATAGTCGGAGTTAAGGTTAAAGCTTGTGGTCATTGACATAAATTTCAGATGCTGATCTTGCTCAGGGTCCTCATCCCTCCTGCCAGAAACGCTGCAAAGAAGATCAGGAGTATGAGCAAAGATACCCAAGGCAGGGGCTGATCCAGGGCGGCAGCTCGCAGGAATAGGCTGGAGTGGGTAAGCGGCAGAGCATAGAGGGCATACTTCAGCCCGGCTGGAACCTGGGAGAGAGAGAAGAAGGTTCCGCCCAGAAAGGTCATGGGAATCAAGATCAAGCTTGCGAAGGTGCCCATGTCCTCATGAGACCTTGCCAGCAGAGCGGCCAGAACTCCCAGAAAGGCGAATGTAAAGCAGGTCAAAAGAAGGCCTACCAGGAAAAGCGGACCGATGTGAATGGATGGTGCGATGAGCATGGCTACGGCGAGGAATGCAAAGGAGCTCAATAAGCCCCTCACTACCCCGATCATCGCCTTTCCGATGAGTATGGAGGATAGCCCAATCGGGGCCATGAGGCACTCATCAAAGCTTTTGTAGTAGAGACGATCGACATTTAGCCTTGTGCTTGCGCCGTTGAAGCTGGTGGTCATGGCGGTGAGGGCGATGATGCCCGGTATCACGAACTCTAGATAGCTTGTTCCATTGAGATTTATGCCCCGTCCAAGCCCCCAGCCAAATGCCACCAGATAGAGCAGGGGGCTGATAAGAGTGGTGATCAGGTATCTGGACCAGCGCCGCTTCAGGGTTACTAGGTCCGCCCAGAGTATATTACAAGAATCCATATTAACTCTCCAAGACCTTCTGACCGGTCAGTTCAACAAAGACATCCTCCAGATTCGACTCACGCATAGCTACTTTATTGCTCCCCGGCAGTCCCTGAATGAACTGGGCAGCGAACG
>Ga0302245_1001492_pt1 | contig 15442 bp, 16 predicted proteins | sample AAG_UR_Thr_MG_FD_193512 | JGI IMG/M metagenome (GOLD analysis project Ga0302245, IMG submission 193512) | Enriched activated sludge microbial communities from anaerobic digester in WTTP, New Holstein, Wisconsin, United States - AAG_UR_Thr | ecosystem: Engineered > Bioreactor > Anaerobic >... | reverse complement strand
GACACCTTCGGCACCGAGCACCCCTTTCCGACCCTCGCCGCCGACGAGCCGGGGTTCGAAAAAACGGGAATGGGTTTCCGCGGTTCCGTTTACCCCCCCTTCGTGTTCATGGTGATCAAGGGGCTGGAAAAATACGGCGCCTTCGATCTGGCCCGGTCCAGCGCCATCCGCCACCTCTACTACATGCTGGACACCCTCCACCCGGAGGGAAAGGAAAAGGGCAGCCTATGGGAGGCCTACGCCCCCCGGGGGGAAGGTCAGGCCCGGTGGCCCGGCAAAGAGGGCTTTCCCCGGCCCCAGTTCCTCACCTACAGCGCCCTGTCCACCATAGCCCTCATGATCGAAAACGTGGTGGGGCTCTACATCAGCCTGCCGAAAAAAACGGTGGACTGGATCATCCCGACTCTGGAAATCATGGGAATCGAAAACCTCTCCCTGAAACGCAATTTCATCACCATCCTCAGCAACAAGAGCGGGCGGGGCTGGGAGATCCGGCTGGAATCGGAAAAACTGTACTACTTCACCATCGATATCCTGGGCAAAAAGAAGAAAACCCTCCCGATACCGTCGGGAAAATGTTCCATGCTCATCGACAAACTCTGACGGAGCCTTCGTTATGACGGACTTCTTCCCCGGAAACAGTTACCACACTCCCGACACCGGAAGGCTGTACCCTTCCCACCGTCTCCTGTTCTGGACCCGCTGGAACCTGTACCCGCGGTTCTTCCGCACCGTCCTCCAGGCCAGGGCCCTGGCGGAGGCGGGCCGGTACGACAACGAGGCCTTCGCCGCCTCCTCCCGGGAGATCATCCGGGATGTGGAGGGCTGCGGGGGCCTCTTTCACGTGGAGGGTCTGGACAGGATACGGGAGGCCCGGGGGCCCGTGGTCTTCATCGGAAACCACATGAGCACCCTGGAAACCCTTGTCCTTCCCGCTTTCATCGTGCCGATAAAACCGGCGTCCTTCGTGGTCAAGGAGAAGCTCGTCCGGGGTCCTGTCTTCGGTCCCGTCATGCGGGCGGTGGAACCCATCGCCGTGAGCCGTCGGGACGCCCGGAAAGACCTGACGGACGTTCTCACCCAGGGCTCGGAAAAGATAGCCCGGGGGCGGTCCATCATCATCTTCCCCCAGAGCACCCGGCAATACACCTTCGACCCCGGGAAGTTCAACAGTCTGGGCATCAAACTCGCCGCCCGTTCGGGGGCCGCGGTCATCCCCGTGGCCCTGAAGACCGATTTCTGGTCCAACGGGGTCATCCTCCGCGGTTTCGGCCCCCTGCGGATCCGGGAGCCCATCCGTTTCGAGTTCGGCTCCCCTCTGCAGGTCTCGGGTCGGGGAAGGACGGAGCACCAGCAGGTGGTGGATTTCATCGTGAGCCGCATGAAGGCCTGGGGAGTCCCGGTGGCGGACGGCCGGGCGTCCCCGGAATAGCGCCGGCCCGGGGGTTCGGACCTCGGCCCGGATTCCGATCCGCCGACCCGGACCCCGATCCGGATCTCGGCCCCGACCCTGACCCCGACCCGATCCGCCGACCCCGGCCGCCCGGGCGGCCTTCTACCCCGCCAGCTCCAGCGCCACCTTCACCATGTCCCGGAAGGATGACTCCCGGTCCTCCGCCGACAGGGCCGTCCCGTCGGGGATGTGGTCGCTCACCGTCAGGATGGACAGGGCGGGGACCTGATACTTCGCCGCCAGGGTGTAGAGGCCGGCGGTTTCCATCTCCACCGCCAGGACCCCGTAGGCCGCCCAGAGCTTCCAGCTCCCGGGGTCATCGTCGTAGAACGTGTCGCTGGAGAGAACAGCCCCCGCCCGCACCGGAACTCCCAGATTCTTCGCCGCCTCCGCCGCCCGGGTCAGGAGGCCGAAATCCGCGGTGGGGGCGAAATCCCTGCCGCCGAAGCGCAGGCGGTTCATGTTGGAGTCGGTGGAGGCGCTCATGGCCAGGACCAGGCCCCGGAGGGGGAGATCCTTCTGCAGGGAGCCGCAGCTGCCGATCCGGATCAGCCTCCGGGCGCCGTAAAAATTGATAAGCTCATGGACATAGATCGCGTGGGAGGGCATCCCCATCCCCGTGCCCTGGACCGAAACCCGGCGGCCTTTATGCCGGCCGGTGTAGCCCAGCATGCCCCGTACCTGGCTGTAGCACACCGGGTCCTCCAGAAAATTTTCCGCCACGAACCGGGCCCGCAGCGGGTCTCCCGGAAGAAGGACGGTTTCCGCCACGTCCCCGGGTTTTGCCGCCAGATGGATGCTCATTCCTCCCTCCTGAGACACCGGGTTATCTCACCGATAAAAACCCGATGATAGTCCTTGTTCGGGTACAGGTCCTCGATCTCCGGGTCCAGAAAAAGCCGGGGATCGAAATCCTGGCTGTACAGTTTCCGGCAGACCAGCGCCAGCCGGGCCTGTTCGAAGCTCACCGTCCCGCCCTCCATCTCCTCCGGCCGGAGTCCCGTGGCCGCCGCCTTGTCCGTGTCCCGCCCGGAATGGGAACCGCAGAAATCCAGGATCTCCCTGCAGCTTTCGGGGAAAAAGGAAAGGGTGAAATTCGCCGCGGCGTCGATGAAACCGAAGGTGTGGCGGGTGGGCCGGACAAAGCAGACCGCCACGGGGCGCCGCCACAAGACCCCCAGACAGCCCCAGGAGGCGGTCATCGTATTGTAAGCTCCGGGGGATCCGGCGGTTATCAGCATCCAGGTCCTCCCGACGAGATCGAAGACATTGTCCCCCAATTCCCCGGGTTCCAGGGTTTTCCAGTTCTTTTTCATCGTCACCTCCCCCGCCGGGAGGTTATTGTACGGCTTTTGCCGGGGAAGTAAAGTCCCCACGGTCAGCGGCCCCGGCTCCACCCATTGACGCCCCGGCGGTCATTCTCTATTCTGAACGCCCAGATCCTGACCATCGGCATTGGAGAATGCGGCATGAAAGAGGGGTTTTCCGGCAAACGGCGCCTCCATGGACCTCGCGCCGGGAGCCTCCCCCTGGGGCGGCACGCGGGTATCCGGGTCATTCGTTTCCACCACCCGGATCTCCCGGGACCCGGACGCTCCGCCGGAGGCGAGTCCGGCCGTCCAGTCCACCGCGCGCCCCGGACCAACCTGCCGGCCATGAACGCCGCCGGAGAGGCCGACACGGCCATCAGCCCCCTGAGCGGGATGCCCGGGCAGAACCGGAGCATCGACGGGTCCATGCCATCGGCTCGGGAAAAATTCATTCTGGAAAAAGGAGACCCCCATGGAACTGAAAGGAAAGACAGCCCTGATCACCGGAGGCGGAACCGGTCTGGGCCGCTCGGTCACCCTGCTTCTCGCCCGGGAGGGCGTGAACGTGGCCGTCAATTATTCCCGGTCCCGGGAGGACGCGGAAAAGACCGCCCGGGACGCGGAAGCCCTGGGGGTCGGGGCCCGCACGATCCAGGCCGATGTGTCCATCCCCGAGGACGCGGTGAGAATGGTGGCCGAAACGGAGAAGGCCTTCGGCCGCCTGGACATCCTGGTCAACAACGCGGGAACCACCAGGTTCGTGCCTTTCAGGGACCTGGACGGCCTGGACGAGGAGGATTTTCTGCGGCTCTACCGGACCAACTCCCTCTCCTGTTTTTTCACCTCCCGGGCGGCGGCGGTCATCATGAAGAAGAACGGCGGCGGGCATATCATCAACACCGTTTCCATCGCCGGAATGCGGCCCACCGGAAGCAGCATCGCCTACGCGGTGTCCAAGGCGGCCCAGATACACCTGACCAAGTGCCTGGCCGTGGCGCTGGCTCCGGAGATCAGGGTCAACGGGGTCGCGCCGGGGCTCCTGCTGACCCGATGGGCCGCGGGTTTCAGCGACGAGCACGTGAAAGCGATGACGAGCCAGACTCTTCTGAAAAAAACCGCCGACGTGGAGGAATGCGCCGCCATGTACCTCGCCCTGGCGAAGAACGACAGCATCACCGGACAGGTCCTGGTCGTGGACGCGGGACAGGTGGTATAGAAAAGGCTCCCCGAATAAAAGGCCGGGCAACCATGGAATTTTCCCGAATCGGAGAGCTGGCGGCCCTCATGACCGCCATCTCCTGGACCATCACCTCCTTGAGTTTCGAATACGCGGGCAAACGGGTGGGGACACTCCCCCTCAACCTGATCCGGATAACCCTGGGCTTTCTGTTCATCGGTCTCTTCAGCCTCTTTTCCCGGGGTATGTTCTTCCCGCTGGACGCCACCCCCGACATGTGGCTCTGGTTGAGCCTCTCGGGGCTTCTGGGTTTCGTCGTCGGGGACCTTCTGCTTTTCCGGGCCTATATCGAAATCGGCGCGCGGATATCCATGCTCATCTACGCCGGCGTCCCCCCGCTGACGGCCCTCATGGGCCGGCTTTTCCTGGGGGAGGTCATGAGCCCCGCGGGCTTCGTGGGAATGGGGATCACCCTGTCCGGCATCGCTCTGGTGATCCTCCGGAAGAGGGGCGGGGATTCCGGCGGGGGAATCCGTTTTTCCCACCCCCTCCGGGGAGTGCTCCTTGCCTTCGGCGGGGCCCTGGGTCAGGCCATGGGGCTTATCCTCGGCAAGCACGGCGCGGGGAACTACAACGCCTTCGCCGCCACCCAGATCCGCTGCGTGGCGGGGATTCTGGGTTTTGCGGCGGTAATCCTCTACCTCCGGCGGGGGGACAGAGTGGCCGCCGCGCTGCGGGACGGGAAGGCGATGAAGCGCATCCTGCTGGGATCCTTTTTCGGGCCTTTTCTGGGGGTTTCCCTGTCGATGTACGCCATCCAGCGCACCGGAACCGGGGTCGCCTCCACCATCATGGCCATCGTTCCGGTTCTGATCATCCCTTTTTCCATGTTTCTGTTCAAGGAAAAGGTCAGCGTCAGGGAGGCGGCGGGGGCGCTCATCGCCGTCGCCGGGGTGGCCTTTCTCTTTCTCTTCTGACTCCGGTTCAGTAGTCGGAGGTGAAGAAGTGCCGGATTCCCTTTTCCGCTTCCATGGTGCGGTCGATCATCCAGCGGTTCCGGGCCAGGAAAACCAGACGCCCTTCCCGGTCGCGGCAGAGCTTCGGTTCGTGGCGGCGGACGAAGTCGTCCAGAGCCTTCCGGTCCTCCCATGTGATCCAGCAGGCGGTGGTGTAGTCGCTGGGTTCGAAACGGCAGAGAGCCTTGTACTCGTGTTCGATCCGGTAGCGCAGAACATCGAACTGCAGCACCCCCACGACCCCCACGAGCTTTTCGTTGGACCCCAGCCGGGTGAAAAGCTGCACCACCCCCTCCTCCGCCAGCTGGTCCAGGCCCCGGTCCAGCTGCTTGGACTTCAGGGGGTCCAGGTTGAATACGGTCTTGAATATCTGGGGGGCGAAGCTGGGAATTCCGGTGAACTTCAGCTCCTCCCCCTCGGTCACCGCGTCTCCGATCTTGAAGGTCCCCGTGTCGTGGAGGCCCACGATGTCCCCCGGAAAGGCCTGGTCGATGATGGTCCTGTCCTGGGCCATGAAGGCCGTGGGGTTGGAGGTCTTGTAGGGTTTGCTGGACCGAACGTGATAGTAGGTCTTGTTCCTCTCGAAAACGCCGGAGCACACCCTCATAAAGGCGATCCTGTCCCGGTGCCGGGGGTCCAGATTGGCGTGGATTTTGAAAACCAGTCCGGAGAACTTTTCGGCGTAGGGGGAGATCTCCGAGCCCCCCTCCAGGGGCCGAGGAAGGGGCGGAGGCGCGATATCCACGAAGCAGTCCAGAAGTTCCCGGACCCCGAAGTTGTTCAGGGCGCTGCCGAAAAACACCGGCGTCAGCTTCCCCTCCAGGTAGGCCTTCCGGTCGAAGGGAGGATAGACCCCCTGGACCAGCGCGATCTCCTCCCGGAGCCTCGCCGCCGACGAGCCCGCCATCCGGTCCAGCAGAGGGTCCTCCAGGCCGCTAATTTCGACGCTGCCTTCCCCCCCCTGCCGGCCGTGGGGATCGAAAAAGACGAGCCTCTTTTCGGGGACGCTGTACACTCCCCGGAACTCCCGGCCCCGCCCCACGGGCCAGCTCATGGGGCACACCGCAACCCCCAGCTCCTCCTCCACCTGGTCCAGCAGGTCCACCGGCTCCCGGCCCTCCCGGTCCAGCTTGTTGATGAAGGTGATGATGGGGGTTTTCCTCATGGCGCAGATTTCGCAGAGTTTCCGGGTCCTCTCCTCCACCCCCTTGACGGAATCTATCACCATCAGGGCGCTGTCCACCGCCGTCAGGGTCCGGTAGGTGTCCTCGGAGAAGTCCGCGTGCCCCGGGGTGTCCAGCAGGTTGATCTTCCGTCCCCGGTATTCGAAGCCCATGACGGAGGTGGAGATGGAAATCCCCCGGGCCTGCTCCATCTCCATGAAATCGGAGGTGGTCTTCCGGGTGTTCTTTTTGGATTTCACCGCCCCCGCCACATGGATGGCTCCGCCGAAGAGCAGCAGTTTTTCGGTTATGGTGGTCTTCCCCGCGTCGGGGTGGCTGATTATCGCGAAGGTCAGCCGCCTTTCGATTTCTTTGTGAAAAGATGTCATGGCAGGGGTTCAGAGTAAATTTTTTCCCCCTCCTTGGTCAAGGACGGCGGAGCGGGCGACCGGGGGCATGGCAGGGCCGGGGGCGGGCAGGCGGCGTCGAAGGGTGTCCGGCGGCGCGGGCAGACGCCGACCTGTGGCCGTCTGTGGCGGGCAGGCGGCGCCGAAGGGTGTCCGGCGGAAGTGCGGGAAGACGACGACCCGTTGCCGGCGGGATGGGCCCGGTCAGTCTTCCCGGATCCGGGAAACCACTGCGGCCAGGACCCGGTCGGCCTGTTCGTTCTCCACCTGGCAGGTGCCGGCGTTCTCGTGCCCCCCGCCTCCGTACTCCAGCATCACCGCGCCGATGTTCACCCCGGAGGTTTTGTTGAAAATCGATTTGCCCAGGGTTATGACCGTATTCTGGCGGTGGAGCCCCCACATGACCTGGACGCTGATATTGGTCTGGGGGTACAGGGCATAGCGGAGAAAGCGGTTTCCCACGTAAATCGTCTCCGCCCCCCGCAGATCGGTGACCAGAACGTTCCCCTCCACCCGGGACGATTCCTCGATCTGACGCCGGCTGGGCTCGGCATGCCGCCGATAGAGTTCGATCCTCTCCAGCACGTCCGGCAGGACGAGAATCTCGTCGATGGTTCTGGTGCGGCAATGGTCGATGAGATCCATCATCAGATCGTAATTGGAAATTCTGAAAGTCCTGAACCTGCCGAAACCGGTCCGGGAATCGGTTATGAAGCCCAGGAGCGTCCAGCCGCGGGGATGCAGGATCTCCTGCCGGTCGTAGTCGGCGGAATCGATCTTGTCCGCCGCCTGCACCAGCTCGGCGAAGTGTTCCGGAAACCTCTTCCCGCCGCCGTAGTGATCGTAGACCACCCGGGCCGCCGAGAGGGCCCGGGGATTTATGATGTGACTCGGCCCGTTCCCCGCCCCGTTCCCCCGAAGGACCTCGCTTTCGTGATGATCGAAGGCCAGATGGATGCCCGCCACCCAGGGAAGGTTGGCGGAAATGTCGTGGGAGGAAACGGCGATGTTCCCCGCCTGCATGTCCCGGGGATGGACGAATTTGATCTCGTCGATGAGATCCATCTCCCGGAAAAGAACCGCGCAGGCCAGACCGTCGAAATCGCTGCGGGTAAGCAGCCGGTACTTTTCGGTTCCCATGAAAGCCCCTCCCGCCTCTTATAATCGGTCTTTTTCGCTTCCGGGGCAAGGAGGGCCGCTGTTTTTTTTTCCTTCCATCGGTATAGTGACACCATGATAAAACTCGCCGCCTTCCTGGGAAATCCCGGGAGAGAGTACGAAGGCACCCGGCACAACGCCCCCTGGCTCCTGCTGGAGCGGCTGGCCCCGGGGGCTTCGTGGCAGGACAAGTTCAAGGGACGCTGCGCCCAGTTCACGCCGGGGGCTTCGGCCTCCTCCGATAAGGTCGTTCTGATAATGCCCCAGACCTACATGAACCTCAGCGGGGACTGCGTCGGAAGGTGCGCCGCCTTTTTCAAAATATCCCCCCCCGAAATTCTCGCGGTCCACGACGAGGTGGAGCTTCCCTTCGGGACCCTGGATTTCCGCCGGGGAGGGGGCCTGGGGGGACACAAGGGTCTCCGTTCCCTGGCGGCAAGCCTGGGAACCCCGGATTTTTACCGCCTCCGGATCGGCGTCGGCAGGCCCGCCCGGGGGGATGTGGCCTCCCATGTCCTGTCCCGGTTCTCCCGGGAGGAAGAAATTTTTCTCCAGGATTATCTGAAGGAGGCGGCGGCGGTTCTGGGGGAGATCCTGGCCTCCCCGGTGGAAAAGAGTCTGCGGAACTATGGCAGGCTGAAAGTCCTGGACACCGCCTGAAGGGACGCCGTCTCCCGGGGGCTTTCTGTCGGGGCCCGTGATCCGCCCCTCTCCGGGAATCCCGGGGCATCGGCGCACCCCGCGGAAGCGCGCCCCCACCAGGGAGAGCCGTCTCCCGGTGGCCCCGGCGCGGAGGCGTTCCCGGCCGGCCCATGCCGGACACGGCCGCCCCGGAGCCGCGGCTCCCGGCGGACCTAACCGCCGACCACCGTCCGTCCCCGGAGGGAGCGGGCCAGGGTCAGCCGGTCGGCGTACTCCAGATCCCCCCCCACGGGGAGACCCAGGGCCAGGCGCGAGACCTTCACCCCCATGGGCTCCAGGAGCTTGATGATGTACAGGGCCGTGGTGTCCCCCTCCACGGTGGGGTTTGTGGCCAGTATGACCTCCCGCACCCCGTGGATCCGGACCCGCTCCATCAGCTTCCCGATGGTCAGTTCCCGGGGGCCGACGCCGTCCAGGGGCGACAGGGCCCCCATCAGCACATGGTACAGGCCGGAGAACTCCCCGGTGGCTTCCAGCGCCGCCACATCCTGGGGCTGTTCCACCACGCACAGGAGACCCGCGTCCCGGGCGGGGTCGCGGCAGATGGAACAGGGAGTCTCTTCGGTGTAGTTGCCGCAGTCGGGACAGTTCCGCACCCCGCTCCGCAGGCGGGCGACGGCGGCGGAGAGCCCCGCGGCGTAGGATTCGTCGGCCCTGAGGATGTAATAGGCGATGCGGAGGGCGCTCTTTTTCCCGATTCCCGGAAGCCTGGACAAGCGGGCCACGAGATCCTCCAGAGATTTCACAGGCCCATCATCCCCGGCGGCAGGTTCAGGCCTCCCGCGAGACCCGGCATCTCCGCCCGAATCGCCTCCTTGATCCGGAAAAGCGCGTCGGAGACCGCCGACCGCACCAGGTCCTGCAGCATTTCCGGGTCCCGGGGATCCACCACCTCCGGCGCAATCCCCACCGCCAGAACCTCGAAGCGCCCGTTCATGGTCACCGTCACCATGCCTCCCCCGGAGGAGCCGACGACGGACAGGTTTCCCAGCTTTTCCTGGATCTCTCCGACCTTATTCTGGAGATTTCCGAGATTTTTGATGATATCGAAGGGATTGATGTTCATGTGATGACCTCGCCGCGGAACACTTTTTTGGCGATCTCCACCTGTTCGTCATCCACCCTTCCCCGGCCCTCCCCGGCGCCCTCAGGCCCCGCCGGGGTCCCGGTCTCCTTACCGACCCTGATGGACACCCGGACCTCGGCGCCGAAGACTTCCCGGACCGAAGCGGAAAGGGACCCCAAGTCCCGGGTTACGAAATCGGCGGAAAACTTGTCGTCGAAACCCAGCTCCAGAAGGTTCCCCTCCAGCCTCCAGGCCAGGGCCTTCTCCAGGGCGGACCTCAGCGCCAGCTTGTTCTTTAAGATCCCCAGGAGGGCCGCCTTCTTCTCCGGCGCCACCGCCCCCGCCCCGGGTTCGGGGGACGCCGCGGGAGCCTCCTCCATCGGAGCCGCCCGCTCCCCGGTCCCGGGGGCGGTGGCGCCATGGGTCGCGGATTCCGGCCGGGGAGCGAAGGAACTCCCCGACGGCGCCGCCCCGGGTGAGTCCTCTCCGCCGGGTCCGGATCCCGGAGCGCCCCCCGGGGTCCCCTCCAGGGACGACAGTTCCCGGCGCAGAGCCAAGATCCGGGCGTGGAGCTCCTCATTGCTGAGGAAGTTCCTCAGGTCCCCCAGACGGCTCACCGCCAGCTCCAGCTCGAAACGCTGGTTCAGGGAGTAGCGGAGGTTCCGGTACAGCTCGAAGAGCAGAGACAGGGCCTTCTCGATCTGCCGGGGCTGGAAGGTCCCCACCACCTTCGGGGAAAACCGGTCCGCCCCGCATCCCAGGATGGATTCCCGGGTCACCCCGTTTTTCAGAAAGAGGATGTTCCGGAAATACTCCGTCAGATCCCCCACGAAACTTTCGATGGACACCCCTGCCGCCAGAATCCCGTCCAGGGCCGTCAGGGCCTCCCGGGCATCGCCCGCCGCCAGAAGCTCGGCGATGCCGTTTATCCTGTCCAGCCCCACCAGGCCGAGCTTGTCCCGGATCCCTTCCATGGTGATGTCTCCCCCGGAAAAGGAGACGACCTGATCGAAGAGGGTGTAGGCGTCCCGCAGCGAACCCGTGGCTTCCTTGGCGATCCACAGCAGGGCCTCGTCCTGGGCGGAAATTCCCGTCTCGTCGCAGAGGCCCCGCAGCAGGCCCCGGATCGTGTCCAGCCCGATGAGCCGGAAGTTGAACTGCTGGCACCGGGAACGGATCGTCGCGGGGACCTTGTGAATTTCCGTGGTGGCGAACATGAAAACCACATGGGGCGGCGGCTCCTCGATGGTCTTCAAGAGAGCGTTGAAGGCGCTGTTGGACAGCATGTGCACTTCGTCGATGATGTATATTTTGTACCTGCCGGAGTTCGGGGCGAAGAGAACCTCGTCCTTGATCTGGCGCACATCGTTGACGGAAGTGTTGGAAGCCCCGTCGATCTCGATGACGTCCAGAGCCGCCCCCCGGGCGATTTCCACACAGCTCGGGCAGACACCGCAGGGCTCCGGCGTGGGCCCCCGGGCGCAGTTCAGGGCTCTGGCCAGGATCCGGGCGGCGGAGGTCTTGCCCACCCCCCGGGGCCCGGCAAAGAGGTAGGCCCGGGCTATGCGGCCGGCGGCGATGGAATTTTTCAGGGTGGAGACGACGAATTCCTGCCCCGCCAGAAGTTCGAAGGAGGAGGGGCGTTTTCGCGTGGCGGTCACTTCGTACGACATGGAATCCCGTTAAAAGAAAAATCCCCTTTAGCTCCGGTCAAGCCGGCCGTGGCACATCCGCCGGTCACTGACCGCTGCTCCCTTCCGGGTCTGACGGGGTTGGGTGACGGCGAATTGCACGGTGCCCGACCATCAACGCTAAAGGGGAAAAACGGAGAGAGAGGGATTCGAACCCTCGGTACCCTCACGGATACACACGCTTTCCAAGCGTGCTCCTTCGGCCTCTCGGACATCTCTCCCGGACAAAAACCTTCCCGAACCTCCACAAAAAAAACTCGGAGAGAGAGGGATTCGAACCCTCGGTGCCGCAAGCGGCACAACGGATTTCGAGTCCGTCCGATTCAACCGCTCTCGCATCTCTCCCACAGAAACCGTGCCCAAGAGGATTCGAACCTCCGACCACCAGATCCGCAATCTGGTACTCTATCCAGCTGAGCTATGGGCACATACGGAGAGGGGGGGATTCGAACCCCCGGTACCCTTTAGGGGTACAACTCCTTAGCAGGGAGCCCGATTCGACCGCTCTCGCACCTCTCCAACTGGTCCGCCCGGAGAAGGTGGGATTCGAACCCACGGAACCTTGCGGTTCAACGGTTTTCAAGACCGCCTCCTTCAACCACTCGGACACCTCTCCCTTTGCGTGATTCGGGCCCTCACTATATAAAATGGCCCCGTCTTTGTCAATCTCGGAGGGTGCGTCAGCGCCGGGTGAGTATCTCGAAGACCCGGTCCAGGTCCTCCATGGAGAAGTAGGAGATCTCGATGCTCCCCTTCTTTCCCGTCCCTTTTATCGTGACCTTCGTCCCCAGCAGGTCCAGGAGCTTCTGCTCCATGTCCCGCAGCTCCGGGGCCTTCTGCCGGGGGTACTCCTTTTCCTCGGGCCGGGCCGCCCGGATCCCTCTGTTCAGGTTCGCCGCCATGGCCTCGGCCTCCCGGACCGACAGGCCCTTGTCCAGAATACGGCCAAAGAGGATGCGCATGTCCGCCGGGTTCAGAACCGAGAGAAGCGCCCGGGCGTGGCCGGGGGTCATGTCCCGCTTTTCCAGGGCCTGCTGCATGTCCTCGGGAAGTTTCAGGAGGCGGAGGGCGTTGGCCAGGGTGGAACGGTTTTTCCCCAGCCGGGCCGAGAGTTCCTCCTGCCCCAAAGAGGAGGCTTCCATCAGGCTTTTATAGGCCCTGGCCTCCTCCATGGGGCTGAGGTCCTCGCGCTGGATGTTCTCGATCAGCGCGATTTCCCTCTTTTCCTGGTCGGAAAACCGCCGGACGATCACCGGGACTTCCGGGAGCCCCGCCATGCCCGCCGCCCTCCAGCGCCGCTCTCCGGCGATGAGGACATAGGAGCCGTCTCCGGTTTCCTCCACCAGAACGGGCTGCAGGACCCCTTTCTCCCGGATGGAGTCCGCCAGTTCCCGCAGGCTCTCCTCGGGGAAATCCTTCCGGGGCTGGTTCGGATTCGGGGCGATCCGGTCCAGCGGAACGCTCCGGAGCCCCTCGACGTCCGCCCCGGCGGCGGGGGTGGACCGCTCATCCCCCCCGAACAGGGCGTCGATGCCCTTTCCCAGGGCCCTCTTAGACACGGGCCAGAACCTCTTCGGCGAGCTTCCTGTAGCTCTTGGCCCCGGCGCAGTTGGGGTCGTAGATGTTTATGGGCACCGAATGGGAGGGAGCCTCGGAAAGCCGGACATTCCGGGGAATGATGGTCTTGAAGACCTTCTTTCCGAAATAGCCGCAGACCTCGTTGACCACGTCGTTGGCCAGACGGGTGCGGGAATCGAACATGGTGAAGAGGATGCCTCCCACCTGCAGGTCCGGGTTGATCTTCGACTGGATGCGCTTCACCGTTTCCAGAAGCAGGCTCAGGCCCTCCAGGGCGAAGTACTCGCACTGCAGCGGGATTATCACCGAGTCCGCCGCCGCCAGCCCGTTCAGGGTCAGAATCCCCAGGGAGGGCGGACAATCGATGAAGATGAAGTCGTACTCGTCCTTGACCGGGGTCAGGGCTTTTTTCAGGAAGAAGGCCCGATCCTCCTTGTCCACCAGCTCGATGTTGGCCCCGGTGAGATTGATGCTGGAGGAGGCGATGGACAGGTTTTCCACCGCCGTGGCGCGGATGACCTTTTTCAGGGGCGTCTTTCCGTTTATCGCCTCGTAGATCCCCTCCGGGGCGTTTTTGACGCCGACGCTGCTGGACAGGTTTCCCTGGGGATCGAAATCGACGAGGAGAACTTTTTTCCCCTCCTCCGCCAGATAGGCGCCCAGATTTGCCGCGGTGGTGGTTTTTCCCACCCCGCCCTTCTGATTGGCGAACACCACTGTTTTTCCCATCGCGGCAGAGTATACCGGATGGTTCGGGAAAATACCAGCGGGACACATTGACTGAATGATATTAAACAAGTATTATTTTCACGATGCATGTGGTGAACAAATGCACGGAGTATGCGGCCCTGTCCCTGGTCCGCATGGCGGAGACAGGAGGGGTGGTTCCCGCGGTGGAACTGGCGAAGACCCTGGACATCCCCCACCCCTTTCTGCGGGGCATCCTGCGTACCCTGAAGGAGGCGGGTCTCGTGGATTCCCGGCGGGGTCAGAACGGAGGCTTTCATCTGGCGAAGGACCCGGAGGAGATCACCATGCTGGATCTTCTGGACATATTTCAGGGGCCCTTTCACCTGACGGAATGCCAGGAGGGGGCCCCCTGTTCCCGGGAACCCTTCTGCCCGCTGAAACCGGAATTGTCATTCGTCGAAAAAGAGATTATCCTCGGTCTTCGGGGAATACGGGTCAAGGATCTGGTCAAGAACACAAAAAATCTTCAGTGGAAGAAGGAGTCCATATGTTGAAAGAAAAGGTCATATCCGCCTTGGAAGATATCCGCCCGGCGCTGCAGGCCGACGGCGGCGATATCGAACTGGTCAGCGTCGAGGAAACCGGCCTTGTGAAGGTCCGCCTGAAGGGAGCCTGCCACGGCTGCCCCATGTCCCAGATGACGCTGAAAAACGGGGTCGAACGGTATCTGAAGCAGGAGATCCCCGGCGTTCTGTCGGTGGAATCGGTTTAACCGTCCCCGCGGGGCCCGGAAAAGGGGCCCCGCCTCTGCGCCTTCCCATTCCCCCGGTCCATTCCCCCAATCTCGTTATGGGGTTGAAAATTATCCAAAATAGAGTAGATTAGTAGTAACATCTGAAACCGAAAAACCGGAAGGATCGGAGCCATGCAGAATTCTGAAAACAAAAACGTCTGGTACTCATTCCCCAAAGTCGAACTGCACCGCCACCTGGAAGGGACCTTCGATCTCAAAACCCTGTTCCGCATCGCAAAAAAGAACAGGCTGGAAGTCCCGGGGGACTATCCGACCTTTCAGAAGTTCTTTCAGTTTCCCAAAGACTCCAAACCGGATTTTCAGCTTTTCCTGTCCAAGTTCAAAAACACCTGGTATCGTTCCCAGGAGGATGTCTTCGACATCACCTACGATTCGGTGAAGGCCCTGAAAAACGACGGGATCTTCTACATCGAACTGCGGTTCAACCCCGAGCACTTCGCCGCCTACAACGACTTCGACCGTCAGGAGATAACCACCATCATCATCCAGGCGGCCAACAGGGCCGCCGCCGAGGCGGGGGTCCGGATAAAATACCTCATCACCTTCAACCGGGGCCAGTACGACCAGAAGTACTTCATCAACCTGTACCGCAAGATCGTGGACCTGAAACTGGACGATATCGTCGGCATCGACCTGGCGGGGGACGAGGAAAATTTCAAGATCGGCCTCTTCTCCGACCTGTTCAAAATCATCAACGACGAGAAGAAATACAAAACCACCATCCACGCCGGAGAGGTAACCCCCTCCTCGGAGATCTGGGCCGCCCTGGAGATGCAGGCCGCCCGGATCGGCCACGGCACCTCCACCATTCATGACGTGAAACTCCAGGAGCATCTGAAGAAGAACCGGATCCCGCTGGAGCAGTGCATCACGTCGAACTACCAGACCGGCTCCTGGAGCGACGAGCCCAACCACCCCATGGGGAGGCTCTTCCGCCTCGGGGTGCCGGTAACCATCAATTCCGACGACCCCACGATCCAGGACACGGACCTGTCGGAAGACTATGCCAAGGCGGAAAAGTATTTCGATTTTACGGTGGAGGATTTCACCGCCCTGAATCTGACGGCCATCGAAACCTGCTTCCTGTCCCCGGCGGAGAAGGAAGGTCTGAAAAAGGACTATCTCCTGGCGGTGGAAAAATTCAGGAAAACCCATCCGGCGCTCCTGAAAATGGGCGCCATCTGATCCCGTCCGCGCCGGCTGGTTAACTGCTGATA
>Ga0302245_1001489_pt1 | contig 15469 bp, 11 predicted proteins | sample AAG_UR_Thr_MG_FD_193512 | JGI IMG/M metagenome (GOLD analysis project Ga0302245, IMG submission 193512) | Enriched activated sludge microbial communities from anaerobic digester in WTTP, New Holstein, Wisconsin, United States - AAG_UR_Thr | ecosystem: Engineered > Bioreactor > Anaerobic >... | reverse complement strand
CTTCACCGAGAAGGACGGTGGTATTTTTCTGCCTCCTCAGGATGTGACGAAGCGGCGCGGTGATCTCCCCGGGCCCGAGAATGCCCGTTGCCACCTGGTAGAGAAGCGGCTGGAAGAGGTGAAAATTCCGCCGGTCCACAAGGGTGACCCGCGCGGGGGCCTTCTCCAGGGTCCTTGCCGCGAAAAGCCCTCCGAAGCCCCCACCGACGATAACGACGTGATGTTGTGTGTCTCCCCCCACAGGTTTCATTGGCTTTTCGTGAATAATATCACCGCTTCTTTCCGCCGGTCCTGGCCGGTTTGTCCTCCTGCGCCGTTACATCGATCAGATCGACGATCCTGTCGATCATGTCATGCTGTCCCCTTGTGACGCCGTCCAGTTTGCGCCCCCACTCGAGGAAGAACATCACCCGCTCCCGGTCTTCTGACCCGGAGAGCAGCAACGGCAGGGTATTCAGGGTGCGTTCCGGCTCCAGGAGAACCATGTTGCCGGCATCGGAGGTCAGGGCGCGCTTCTCGTTTTCGGTGAGTCTTCACAGCACCTCGTCCCGGCTCACAATCTTCTCGCCCGGTTCCAGACGAGTCAACGGGATGGTACCGGCGAAGCGGCCCACGAGGGCTCTGATGCGGGCCATGGCTTCCGGGTATCCGCCCCGGTCGATCCGTGCCGGCGCCTCCTTAATGAAGGAATGTTCGCGGGGTCGGGCTCTGCCCCTACCGCGTCACCGTGCCCGGCATCCCCGAAATACCGGGGGCCTCGATGATCTCCCTGCGTTCCTTCCGGGCGACCTTGCCCGAGATGAAGATGCCCAGAGGCCTCACATCTTCCTGCACGAGCCTCACGATGATCTGCCCGTTGGCCTTGATCCCGGCCGTTCTCGTGTAGACGTCGGAGATCATCTCCCATTCAAAGGCCGGATGCGGCGGCTTGTCCTCCCTGACATGTTCGATGTAGTTGTTGCCGCTCTCGCGCATCACATCCCAGAAGAGCACCGACCGCCGAGTGAAATCCGTCCCGTAGGAGATCCACGCCTGCCGGGGGTTTTCAGGGATCGTTCCCTCTGCAGACTTCTGGCCCAGAGCGACCTTCTGCATGTGGCCCAGAAAATTCTTCTGGGTCTCGAGGACAGGGGTCGCATAGAGACGACCGATCTTCCCCGTGAGGCCGAAAAAGTCCTCTACTTTTTTCGGCCTTTTTCCATGGCGGGTCCCTCTCTGAATGAAAGCATGGTTGATTGTGAAAGAATGACGGATATAACGAAAGAATATGCAAACCGGTGAATCGCTACCCCCCTGCCGGCCCCCGGGTTTCGCTTCGGCACTCGCGAGCGAGGAGGTCCCGGCCGTCATCTTGTCCGTCTCCACCGCCCGACCGCCCCCCACGGCCCGTTGAATGTCGGAAAGAACCATTTCTAAAAGAGGATCCGGACGGTCAGAAACAGACTGGATCATCTCTTGCACTTCGGTCACGGTAATCTCCTGTTCCGCAGGCACTTTCTTACCGCCCGGAGAATTTACACAGTTTTTTTACACTGCCTTGGCTCCTTCGGTATTTTTAAACATGATGTAGATCAGCAGGGCTACGACCGCCGGGATTGCCGTAAGGAGATACATTTGCGAATAACCGAAAACTTTAGAAACGCAACCCCAAACTATCGCCCCGGCGCCGATCCCCAGATCAAAGGCGGAGAAAAATGTGCCGGTGGCGGCTCCACGGCGGTTGGGGGGAATGAATTTCACCACCAGCGCCTGCAAACTGGGAGCGACTGCGCCGAAACCAATGCCGTAAATCGAACCGGCAATTAAAAACACCCACAAGAACTCTGCCCTGGATAAAATCAACATGGCAACGGCAATCATGAATATACCGGGGACAACCACTATGTCAAAGCCCTTTCGATCGGCGAGTATTCCCGCCGCCGGCCTGGTCGCAGCCAGGACAATGGCATAAACGGTGAAAAAAAAGCCTATATTGTCAACGCCTCGTTGGGCGGCGTATAAAACAATGAACGTTACGACCGAGCCGTATGTCGTCGTGAGCAGGAACATCACCAGGGAAGGGCGTAATGCGGATTTTTCAAACAATGCACCGCGTTGCCCGGCGCCTTCAAAGTCTCTGTAACGGATGATCAAGCCTAAAATGATGGTCACGAATACAAAAGAAGCGGAAGTGAAAAATAATGATGTAAAGTTCGCAACGCTGACGATATACAGCCCTAAGGCCGGGGCGGCAGCCATGGACAGTGTACTGGCCAATCCGAAGTATCCCATTCCCTCACCCAGTCTTTTTTTAGGTACAAGGTCGGCGGCAATGGTGCCTCCCGCCGTGTTGGCGGCGCTCCAGCCAAAACCGTGGATAAATCGAATTATCAGCAAGACCAGGACTGTCGGAGCCCAGTTATAGGCGAGCACGGAAATAAGGAAAATCAACAGACCCAGCATAAAGACTATCTTCCTGCCGTAAACATCCAAAGCCATGCCGGAAAATGGCCTGATCAGTACTGCCGATACCGTAAAAATGCCTATAACCAGCCCCACCATCGTTTCGTCCCCGCCAAGGAGCTCAACGTAAAGCGGGAGCGTCGGGAAGATCATCTGAAAACCCATAAAAATGCTGAGGTTGGCCAGGCAGATCAGGACAAAATCCCTTGTCCAAAGTTTGTCTCGCTTTTTACTTGCAATTTCCACGTTGTCCAAAATCGGACCCCCGATCCCCACATACCATGGTATGAACCACCCCGGGTTTTCCGGGGCTTCCGTTCGTTGAGTCCGGCCGGCATGGCCGGGGCTTCCTGACACTGATGATAAGCCGCTTCATGCCCCGAGGGCGGGATGCGGCCGATCGGTTCGAGCAACAGCCGGTTGTTGAACCCGTTCATCCCATCGAGAGGCTCGAACTCGAAGCATTCGGCGTTGCGCCGCGGTCCGGGACGACGGACCACTTCTACTTTGTACGGCATCACATCTGTCCAGAATAGGCATGGATAATTGAAAAGAGTGCACACGATCAGGTAAAAGTTTCTCCGGGAGAAGAAAACAGACCCTGAGCGGTATAACCTCTTCACCTACCGGGACTTACGAGACTGGATCGATCATTCTTATGAACCGCCGCCGGTTGCCGTCTATCAGGAACAACGGACGCTGAATCGGACAGCATCCTGATGGGGGTAAAAAAGAAGAAGACAACCTGATCTTTACCATGCCGAAGAATACGACCAAAAGCCCGATTTCGCAAGGACCAGTATCCACAACTCAGGTTATTTGGGACAGCCGTGTTTTATGGTTCATTTCGAATGGAGACGATGGTATAAGGAGAGCCGTTGAATCGTCAAAGGACGCGCCATGATCGAACTGCATGCAGTCACAAAACGATACGGTTCTCTGACGGCTGTTGACGGGGTCACCTTCTCCGTCGCAAGGGGTGAATATTTCGCCCTCCTCGGCCCTAACGGTGCGGGGAAGACGACGGTGGTCAGACTGCTGCTCGATTTCACACACGCCACATCTGGAACCCTGTCCATAGACGGCATTTCGAGCAAGGATCCTGTCTGCAGGGCATCCGTCGGTTACCTGTCCGAGAATCCACGCATACCGCCGAACCTCACCGGCTGGCAGTATCTTCAGCGCTGTTCCGAACTGCTGGGCATGAGCCGATTGGAAGCGGTGAGCCACATCGGGGATATCGTTGAACGGATCGGCATGAGGGGCAGGGAGCATACAAAAGCGCGTACATATTCCAGGGGCATGATTCAGCGTTTCGGGCTGGGTGCCGCGCTGATCGGCAACCCGAAGCTCCTGATTCTCGATGAACCCACCGCCGGCCTGGACCCCATCGGCATCCGGGAGGTCCGCCGGATCCTGGAATCCTTCAAGGGTCAGGGGATGACCGTTCTGCTCAATTCCCACCTGCTTTCGGAAGTTGAAAAGATCTGCGACACGGCCGCCATCATCAATAGCGGCAGACTGCTCTTGAAAGATTCGATTCCATCCATCATCCGGGATGGAGAAACCCTCGAAGATGTATTCGTCAGGCTTGTGAAAGGTTAATCATGACGATTCCGGGATCACATTCAACTGTTCTCGTCATTGCGAAACACGCATTTGTCGACGAAGTGCGGCAGAAGAGCATGATCGTTATATTCGTTTTAAGCGCCTTTTTTGTGCTCCTTCTTCGGGGATGCTACAAAGGCGAATATGTCGTGGACGGACAGTCGCTCGGTTCGGCTGCCATAGCCTGGACCGTGTCGAAAGTGGCGTTTCACGTCATCGCTGCAGGTGCTATGTTCATGGCCGCGCTGCTGACAATGCGTGTCTTCAAGCGTGACCGGGACGAGGGAACGCTGTCATGCATCCTGTCCAGGCCCATTCACCGCCGGCAATACGTCGCGGGCAAAATCCTCGCATTATGGGTCTTGTCCATGACCTTCATGTTCGTCCTTCACGGTATTGTATTCTTCATCACGGCGCTGAGCATGAAGACTCTGGCACCGGCATACCTCGTGGCTTCCCTCATCTCCTCCCTGAACCTTCTTTTTGTTGTTCTGGTCGTGTTTCTTCTGTCGCTCCTGCTGCCGGATATCGCCGCTTTTCTCTGTGCGATGGGGATCGGTATCGGCAGCCTTGCAGCGAGCGGCATCCACTCATTCAGCCAGAGTCAGATGGGGCAGGTCATGATGCAGCATTCTCCGGGCATCACCGGGTGGAAATTGTTCTACTATCTCTGGCCGGGCCTGTTCGGTACGCAGCAGTCCGCCTTTTCCCTGGTCGAATACGGCGGGGGCATGTCTCCATATCCTTTCGTGAACGTCATTTCATACTGTCTCATCCTTTGCATCCTGTTACTCCATCGCTTCGGGAATGAAGAAATCGCCTAAATGGGAAGACTCCGGGTTCAGACGATATGCCTGATTTCTCCGGCGGCCCGGTGCGGTGAATCGGGGGTCGAAAGCAACCTTGCGACCCGCCGCATTTCCTGATATTTGTAAAACCGTAGAGTCGGGAAGAGATCATCAGGGCCGTGAACAAAACCGGTGCGGAAGGCGTACTCGTTACGGGACTGAGGCAGGCGGGAGCGGGCAAACCCATCCGGAAAGAGGTCGTCGACCCCCGCAACCCGATGAATTTCGAAGACTGCCTGGCCGCGGCGGAGCCTCTTTCCGGTGACGCATCCCTGATCAAACAGGGTATAGTCATCGCCCTAACTACAAGGCTCTTCGATGCCGGAGCCGACGGCAAACTCGTCTGGTTCACGAACTCGGCAACCATTGAAGCCGGCAAGCCGGGCGGGGAAATCGTCACTTTCTCAAAGACGATCCTGAACGAACCGCACAAAGACAAGATGCTCTGATCGCCGCGTGCGGATAGAACACAAACAGACAAAGGGGTCTGCCCTTTCGGCTGACCCCTTTGTTTTTCCTGACTCCCCGGCGCCGGGTCCCGACAGGGGAACCGACGGCGTCAAACCGATGCTCTTGACCGCAAAGTAAAAGAATGTTAATAAATTCAAAAATCTAAATATCTTTGCAGGGTCCAGAATATATTTCTGGCGGAACAGGGAAGGGGTCGGGCCGCCACATCTCAAGGAAGTAGTGGCCTTTTTATTTTCCAGGGTGCCCTGTCGTTCCACCGGTTCGTGTCGTGTCGATCAACAATACTGCCCAGCAAGGGGATGGCCATGAGTGAAAGAAAAATCTGGATAACGACTTACGATATGGATCGACTGACCAGCCTTATCGATACGTCGAAAACAGCGGTATCCCAGAAAAAGCCCCATCTCAAACAGTTGGAGCAGGAGCTGGAGAGCGCGAACGTGGTCGATCCGCAGGACATTCCCCGGGATGTCATCACCATGAATTCGGTTGTCCGGATCAAGGATCTCAAATCGGGTGAAGAGAAGACGTACACGCTGGTTTTCCCCTCCGAGGCGAGCATCGATGAAGGCCGGATCTCCATCCTGTCCGCGATCGGCACGGCCCTGATCGGTTACAGGGTCGGCGATGTTATTGAATGGCAGGTCCTGTCGGGACTGAAACGGTTGAAAATCGAGGAGGTCCTGTACCAGCCCGAGGCGTCCGGCCACTATGACCGTTAGGCCGCGCATATCCGCCTGGCGGTGATATTGAACCATTCTTGAGAAGCCTCCTAAGGGGGGTCACCCATGAAAAAAGGTGTCAACCCCGAAGGAAATATGATCCTGCAGGACCGTCACCGGGTCCCTTACCGGCGGCCGGCGGACCGGACGAAAGACAATCTCCCGGGATGATAAGGGACGGCAGGCTTTTCCGACGACACTGAAGAGGCGGCTGTACAAAGGAAGAGGTCACCGCTCAGCTTTTTTGTATTCAGCCCCCTTCAGCCCTATCCTCCGATACAAAACAGCCACGCCCAAAAAATAGACCCGATTCTTGGTGGGGTTGCCCGCGGTGAGGCGCTGCGGCCCGGGCCGTACTTTCCCATTTCCGCCTGCCGGGCATGCAGGGCCGTCCCTGGCACGGAAGTTGAAAGTTTTATGCCTCAGGGTATGCCGATCCGAGGTATCGCCCGAAAACCGGTAAGGCCCCCACGGGAGGAGGCAAGGAGATCAGGCATGGTGAAGAAAATCGTTCTGGCAATGGCCGTCGCGGCTCTTGGGTTTGCTCTGTCGGTCCCGCCGTCCTCGGCGACGATGTATCTCGTCACAATTCCCAACGTGATGAACACGCCCAAGGCGGAAGCGGAGAAAGTTCTCAAGGCCAAGGGCTTTCAGGTCGCCTTTGTCGAGGGGCAGGCCCAGATGACAACGCAGATCGGCAAGGTGATCGACCAGAAACCGGCCGCGGGCGGCTATTTTCTGACCGAGAAACCGAAGACGATGCTCGTGACCCTGACCATAGCCGTCCAGGGGTCTTTCGTGCCCATGGTCCTGCTGATGAAGGAGGCCGATGCCGCCGCCGCGGTGAAGAAGGCGGGTTTCATCCCGAAGGTCGAGTTCGTCCCGGAGGACAACGCGGCGATGATCGGGAAGGTCAAGAGTACCGTCCCGGCCCCTCACCTGAAGCTCGCTCCGGGCGGGACGGTGACCCTGCAGGTGGGTTCGGCGGCCCACGCCATGCCGAACTTCGTCGGATCCTACGCCCAGGGGGCCAGGCAAAGCATTGATCAGTTGAACAGCGTCAAGCCCATGGGCCTGAAGACCACGGTCGTGCAGGGCAAGACCACGGCGGTTGCGCAGGACGATCAGAAGATTTACGAGCAGTCGCCCGCCGCGGGCACGATGCTGAAGGCCGGCACCGAGATCCGGCTCACGGCGTACAGGTACGTGGCCCCTCCGCCGCCGCAGAAACCGCCCGAGCCGGGGAAGGTCGTCATGCCGAATCTGGTCGGCAAGTCCGAGAAGGTGGCCGTAGAGACCCTCCAGAAGGCCGGGCTGAAGGTCACCGTCCGGTACTTCTCAAACCCGCGGCTCCATGCCCCCGGGCTTGTTCTCGGGCAGTCCGTCGCCGCAGGAACGCAGACGGCAGGCCCCGTCGAGCTCACGGTCGGTAGAAGGTAAGTGACAAGCGTCACGATACCGGTAACCCAAACCCGTTATGGCCGGAGGGATGTTCAGCGCCAAAACGTTAACCTTCCGTGAGTCCTGTTCTCCGGAAAAAACGGCCACGCTAAGAAAATAGACAGACCCCGTTGTGTCGGAAAATCGCACCCGACCTATGAGAGGGATTTCTCTCTCATGATATTGGGCGGTCAGTCGAATTCGATCCTGTAATAGATGTTTGCCCCCCTCTGTGCTCCCGCCTTGCTCTCCACTTCCCACCTCCGGGAGAGCGTGTATCTCAGGGTGACATAGTAATCCTCGCTGAAGAGGGAACGGCCATAGCTTACGTACAGCCTGGGTTGCAGATATTTCCCCACGGTGACGATCGACCGGGTCGTATCTCCTGATTTGTCGGATTTGATGTCCACCGTGTCCGGGCCGAACCGGCGCCTGAGCCGGCTCAAGGTTGTCTCGGAGCCGCCGCCCGACAGAAGGGCCTCGGCAGCCGACGCGAGGAGCGATGATGTTGTCTCATCGCCGCTCGTAGGTTTACCCACCACGATATAGCTCAAGATATCGGCATCGGGCATGGACGGCTCTGAATAGAGTCTCACCAGGGGCGCGAGCGGGGTCCCCGTGACGATGATGCCCGCTTTCACTTCCTTGAACCGACCCAGAGACTGCCCCGCCTGGTCAGGCCGTTCCTCGATCGTGCGAAGGGCCAGCACATCGAGCTTGGGCTGGTCCGCCGGTCCGCCGTCAAATATAACCCGCCCGTGGGTGATGACCAGACGTACCCCGCTGGTGCTGTAGGTGCCGTCTATAAGGCGGATTTCCCCCTTCGCCTTGATCGCGTCGAGGGTCTCGGCCGCAAGCGACACGTCGCCTTCCAGGCGCGCATCCACCCCTGCGGCCTTGATGAAGGCGCGATCCCCCAGGATGACCCGGACCTGCATATCGAGAGGCAAAGAACGGCCGCTTTCCTTTGCAGGGCCTTCACCGACCCTCACCACATCCTTGCTTGGCCTGGCCACGGCCACTGAATCGCTCCCCCTTATGAGAAGCTCCGGTATGGTGACACTGCCGCGAACCTGAACCTTCTTCTTCGAACCCTTAAAGGCAAGGCGTGGACTCGCCAGAAGCTCCATTTCGGGCAGTCGCACGGCCTGAAATCTCTCACCGGTGAGGATCGTCTCGAATCTGTCAATTCCCCGGTCCTTGATCCAGAGGGTTCCCTTTCCCTCGATCCGTCCGGGACCGGAGCGAGCCCCGTAGGATGTGATGTGTACCGTCTGGTCCTCGAACCGGGCTTCCATCCCGGCGTCGCTCAGTTGAATCCCCGTGGACGGCAGATAGGCGCCCGCCCGATCGAGCCGCATGGTGCCGTGAATCTTCGGCGTCGTCCACGTGCCGTCCACAGAGCAGTGAATCTTAAAATGTCCTCTGCTCTCCCGGATCAGCCCCGGAAAGAAGGCACTCAGGAGCCCCTTCTCCCTCATGTCAGCACGCAGGGTGAGTTTTACCGGTCCTTTCCCCTCTGCGACAGCGGGAAGCTTCGCTGTGACGGGCAGACGAAAATCGGCCTTGATAAAGCCGTGGTTGGTCAGCAAAAGATCGATATCGCCGTTCAGCGTCTGACCCCGCCATACCCAGCGAAGCTGCGCACGTTCCGTCTGCGCGGTGACAACCCCCTGCCCTTCCCGCAGGGAAAAGGCGCCCTTCGAGACCTTTAACTCGCCGGAGGCGTCCAGGTGATTGCCCGGAAGCAGTTTCCCCGTGGCTGTACACGACAGGGCGCCCGTCATGGAAAGGGTTTTGGGGAGCCACGGCTGTAAAAGGGCTGCATCGACGGTATCTGCGGAAAAACGGAACTCGCCCCTGCCGGGCAGTCCGGGCCGGGCCGGTTCCGGAGAAGCAAACCGCGCGACCAATCGGCCGCCGCGGCTGAATTCCGCCCGGGAAAGCCACACAAGGCCGCCCTCGTTCCACTCGAGCTTGCCCGAAGCCTCCTTCACTTCTATTACGTGCGGGCCCCGGGTAACGCTTCCTGCAAGCCCCATCGCGGAAGAGATCGTCGTCCGGTTCCCGTCGCGGAATATCGCACGGATGTGGCCTTCCGTCTGCCCGTCCATCTGCCAGTCCGCGAGGAAAAAGGAAAATCGCGTCAGATTCACCCTCTGCCATCGCGCCGAGAGAGGGCCCCGCACCGGGTCGAGGGACAAGTCCGTGGAGAAGTCGACGAGTTCCCCTGCCGTGCTCGTGATCCGTGCCGGGCCGACGCTGAACTTTTTCGCGGACACCACGAGAGACGACGGGCCCTCGAGGCCCCACGAACCCAGTGTATCGTTCCCCCTCAGGGTCTCCAGAGTTCCATGCCACACCGCTTTCGCATAACCTCCCCGCAGAGCGCCCTCCACCCTGGCTTCAGGCGACTCTATCAGGATCCGGATCGTGTGGTTCTCCAGCAGGCCGGCGGTCATCACCTGTGCGGTGCTGATCCGAAGAGACCCGCGGGCAAACCCTTTCAGGAGGGCGTTACCGACCAGGCGCCGAGGATCCCCTTTGCCCATCTCCGCATCCACCGCCACGGTTGCGACACTCATGCCGGAGACATAGAGGTCATTGCCCCGAAGGGTCACCGCACCCGTGAGATGTTTCCCGTCGCGGTGCACCCAACCGGATGCAGAGACCTGCCCGCCGCTTCCGGCCATGAGTGCGGAAAGATCGCTGATCTTTACTCCCCAGTTCAGCCGCTCTTCGAGGGCGCCGGCCGCACGTACCTCAAAGCCGGCCCCCTTCAGGAAAAGCCTGTTCAGGCGAAGTGTCCCCGCATGCCGTCGGGCATCGAGGGCACCGCTGAGAGCCCGGTCGCGGAGGCGGCTTTCCAGCAGTTCGCACCTGACCCTCGCCTCGAGAGAGCCCGATTGCGGCCAAGAGGCGGCGCCCTCTACATTCAGATTAATCTTGCCGACCCATTCCGGCGCAATCAGTGCGGGGTTGAGATTCCTGGCCTTCAGAGACCCCGTCAAGGACATTTTCTTGTTCCACGATCCCCTCAGTTCCCCCTTCATCGTGCCTTCGAGGAGCCGGCCCGTCATACCGGCCACCTGCACCGCTTCACGGTTTCCGGAAAAATCGCCGGACAGGAAGGCCGACCTCCACGTCTCCCCTTCGTTTCTCAATGTGAAAGATCCCGTGTAATGATCGGGGCTCCCCCGGATCTCAAGCGTGCCCGTGAGCGCCAGGGGGAGAAGCGCCGGCAACCCCTCCGGGTTTCCGACCCGGAATCCGGCGCTGGTGACGATCTCGGACGTTGAGACATCCACCCGTCCGTCGGCGTTCACCATGGCGTTCCCCTCACCGTCCACGAACCGGAGGTTCCTGAACAATACGGCCTTCCGGGTAAGGCCGATCTCTCCCTCGAGCAGGGCTTGCACGTCCGTACCGGACGCCGCGACCAGACGGATCGTACCCGATACCTGTTCGGGCTCCTGCCCCGCTTGGAGGGTTGCCGTCAGGGAAAAGGCGTTGTAATTCACCGCGGCCTTGTTGAGCGCCACGGAAAGGTTCGCCTGCAGGGAGGGGAACAGAAGGCCCGCCTGCACACTGCCCTCCGCCAGAGCGTCCGGCATTCGAATCACAACATTCCGAATCGACAGAGTGGAGCCGCGGGACCACACCACCTCGCCCCGGCCTTCCTGGATCATTGCGGGATCCCCGCCCGGTCTCCGATAGGAGACGTCCGCGACGCGAAATTCCGCGATGCGGCCTCTCACTGCCGCGAGCAGAAAGGGGGCCCGGGGCCACGCGAGGTCATACGGAGGGCCGCTTTCCGGACGGCTGTCGATGATGGAGACGTGTCGGATGTCCATTTCCTCCGCCGACACCGATCCGGCCAGGAGAGACAGGGGCTGCAGCTTCAAATGAACGGTGGCGACCCGCGCTTCCCCGTCTTCCCATGTCACACGAACACCCTCGAGGGTGAGGTCGCCGGCGAGCCTCCCCGTGATGCGCTCCGCCTCAACCGTCACCGGCAGCAGGCGGAAAAGGGTTTGCAGAACAAGCCGTGCGCCGGAAGCGGCACAGAAAAGCCACAGCAAAACGGCCGTCCCCGCGAGAGCGAGGGACAGGACGGAGCAGGCGATGATCGAGCGTCTCTTCAAAACTGCATTCCCACCGTGAAATGAAATCTGTATTTCGGGTCCGACACTCCCAGTTGCCGGGCGATGTCGAGACGTATGGGGCCCACCGGCGTGTAGTAGCGAATCCCCAGGCCGGCACCCTCGGCAAAATCCAGGCTCTCGAGGCTGTCGAAGGTGTTTCCCGCATCGTAGAAGGCGGCCACGCCCCAGTTCGCACCGATGGCCCGTTCCAGTTCGATACTCCCCACCAGCAGGTGCTTCCCCCCCACGACTTCGCCCTGTTCGTCACGGGGACCCAGTGACTGGTAGGCGTATCCCCTGACACTGTTGTCCCCGCCCGTGAAAAACCGATAGGTAATGGGAACATCCAGGAAATCGCCGTTCATGACCGTGAACCCCGCCTGCCCCTTCATCATAAGAGAGAATCGTCCCGGCACCGGGAAGAGCACATCGGCGTTGCCGAGCAACTGGCCAAAGGTGACGTCGGAGTTCAGGGATTCCGTGGTGCCTCTCGCTTCGAGCCTGTAGTGAAATCCCCGGGTCGGTCGCATCAGGCTGTCGTAACGCCTCCCCGTAAAACGCAAGCCCGGCATGAGGAGGAAGGTGTTGGTCGAGTCGTCCCCGGCGGTGGAATCCTCCTTCTGGAGCTGGAGATAGATGGAACCGAGTTGATCATGGCTGAAGCCTTTTGTCCGCTCGATTTCCGCCGAAATCGAGCGGGTGGTGTAGCTCGCCGTATCTTCCCGCTGGACGGCCACGCGGGTATTGGTGTTGTTCCGGAAATCGGTGCTTCCCGGGAAGACATAGCGAAGCGCCAGTCCCTGAAGGTACTGGCTCAGATTCAGTTCCGTTTCGAGCCTCTGGGCGCTGTCGGCGACATTCAGATCCTCGTAGCGAACGGAAAGCCCCGGCCCGTAGTCCGTGGTGTAACCGGCCCCCACTCTCACGACTTTCTGGGGTAACGGCACGAGATCCACGTCAAGCGGCACCGTGTTGTCCTTGGCTCCCGCCCTGTCGGGCTGCAGGCTGACCGACTTGAAGCGCAGCGCCGTGGCAAAATTGAGCTGGGTCTGCAACATCTTTTCCGATGAATAGACATCGCCGGGTTTGAAGTCCAGAAAGGTGCGAAGAAACTGCTCGGGGTAACGGGGTGCCCCGGAAAAACGCACTTCACCGAAGCGATACAACTCGCCCGTTTCGAGAACCAGGTCGATTTCGGCCGCCGATTCGGCGACAGTCAGGCGAATGACGTGGACCGAGAACCGTGCGTCGAGGTACCCCTGTTCCATTGCCTTTGCCTGGAGTTCCCCCTTTGACTTTTCATAAAGATCCTGGCGCAAAATATCCCCTGTGTGCAGGGGAAAATCCGAAGCAGCTTGCGTCAGTACTCTGTCGGAGGCGCCGGGACCTCGAATCCGCACCTGCACCTTTGTAAGGCGCACAGGTTCGCCGGCGTTCACTTGAACAACCAGCCTGTATACCCCTTCCCCGGGGGTATCCATGTGAATGGTAACGGCAGGTCTGTAATACCCGAAGGCTTCCAGGGCCTCTTTCACCTTCCCGGGTGCCTGTTGTTCAAAACGCTCCAGCCACAACCTGTCCACCTTGCCGTCCCGGATGAGTACGGACGGAACGGTCAGGGCAGCCTTGACATTCGCAAGCTCTTTTCCGGAGAGCCCTTCAACGACGACCTGGACGGATTCGGATACGGCAAAAGAAGACGCAGGCAGGACAAACAGGCAGCTCATCAGAACACAAACGATCCCCGACGGAATTTCCGGTCTGCGCCATTGAAAAGGGAAATCATATTTGGCAATCAATAGTGTTAAAAAGCTCATGCTCGCCGGTGCCGCTTCTTCAAGAGCCGCGACAGTTGCACCAAGACTGTGGGCAGCTTTAACAAAGTAGCGCTGAATGTTCAAGAAAAGAAGGCTCGAGCAGTGGCCCGCCCTTTCCTGCCGCATAGATAAAAAATCCATCGGCAGCGAATTTTTTAATGGCAAGATTACAAGTGACGGAAAAAGAGGCGTTTTTCGTCAGACCGGAAAACCAAAAATCAAAGAAGGCCCGGATGAGGCTCCCTTGAGGCGGACAGCGTTGTTACAGAGGATCGGGATGATGCAATTTGAGGTGCTCAATGGGTGTCGAACGGAGCTTCAATTAACCCGGGAGGAAACCTCGAGAATCTTCGAAGTTTGTGCTCGAGGCTTCCGGAACGATATCGAACGATTCAAAGAGAGGGGCATGGAACGGGCCTGCCGCACCCACCAGGAAAGGCTCCCCCTGCCGCCGCTGCCGGTTAGCCACCCGCGTCTCTCGCCGCTCACGCTCCCCGGGAATAGTCAAAACGGACAAATCATGTGCTACAAAACCGGACAAATCCATGTGTTGCTGACGCAAGAGAGAGGGTCAATGAATTCCTCTGCTTTTTATTTGATGAGAACCCCTCTAATACTTTTTTCGTATTTTTGTCCGACCGTGCATTGGATACTTGACTTTTTTTGAAATAAAAGCTTTAATCGAGTTACCCAGCCTAAGTTGTTCCTATCTGCATTTCGTCCTATTCAGGCTTGCTGAATAAGAAAGTAGCGGATATGCATGATGCGTCTATATTGAGCATCGTGGGAAGTGTACATCTACTCAATAAGCTGTAGCGAGAAAGTCACGATCACCAAGAAAAGGGGAAGGAAATGAAGAGAGTTCTCTTGATCACAACTTGCCTGTTACTTATAACATTTGGGGCATCTACAATATCGTTTGCGGACATCTGGACTAACACAGTGGACCTGGATCGATTGTTGATCGGGTCGGGAACATTTTCGTGGCAGCATGATGTGACGACGGATTTTTCAATCCCCTATGATACGCTGAATTCAGCGACTCTCACAATATCAGCCTGGGGTGTCGACAATAACAATGATCACATTTTCGTTCAAGGGGTCTCCCAAGGAGCGCTCAACAGCGATGGCATGATGTTTTTTGAATGGGTGACCTGGACCAACTACAATATTGGGGCTGCGTTCACATCGGGCTGGGCTTCGGGAGCGCCTTTAGATGTAACTCTGGTTTACAATGAAACACAGTTGGGATCCCTCAGGAGCCTATTTTTAGACACCTCAACCTTAACGATCGATTACGCGAACAGAGTTTCTGCTGTTCCGGAACCCGGCACGTTAATGCTGATTTTGCTCGCCGGCCCGGTGCTTGCCGTTACTGCGGGATTCAGAGAAAGAATCAAGAAGAGACAGCAATAACGAAGAGGCGGGATGAAAGGCGGGGTGGAAGTCGCCCCGCCTTTGTATATTTCAAGCGTGAATTTTCTGTCCGCCTTCTTCGGTTCGGCCGAAGGTCAGAGGCGCACTTTTCAGTCGAGCGTTGACGCGACGCGGTTCCACAGGCAAACCTTGAATCCATTCAAATAAAAGGGGATTAACCGAGATGGCTAACCCCCTTGGCTTTTTATGGCTCCCCGGGACGTACAGCTATAGGAACTTTTCCTCAACGCTTTACCTTGAGAGAAAACACAATAGAATCAATGTGGTATGATTATGAACGGTTACGACTTGACATCTTTTTAATATGCTCTCAAAGAAAGTTTTCAATATTGAATAAGGATCCTCTCCGTTCGTCAACCTAAGCCAGCAACACAAGCGCACATTTTTCATCAAGCTAATGATTGAATACTGTCTCTGATGGTTTCACTAACCTGTGACAAGACGGACTTGAGTTGACACTACAGTAGGAAAGGTGGTCAGATGCCTCCTGGATTGTTGGCGACAATCAATATCAGGAGGTAAGAGATCATGACCACCCA
>Ga0302245_1001488_pt1 | contig 15473 bp, 23 predicted proteins | sample AAG_UR_Thr_MG_FD_193512 | JGI IMG/M metagenome (GOLD analysis project Ga0302245, IMG submission 193512) | Enriched activated sludge microbial communities from anaerobic digester in WTTP, New Holstein, Wisconsin, United States - AAG_UR_Thr | ecosystem: Engineered > Bioreactor > Anaerobic >... | reverse complement strand
GCGCTTACAAACGGCGAGAAGGTTTGTTTTGTAGGCTTCGGCACGTTCTCGGTGTCCGAGAGGAAAGCAAGGACGGGCAGAAACCCCCAGACAGGCAAAGAGATCAAGATCGCTGCAAAGAAGGTGCCTAAGTTTACCGCAGGTTCAGCATTAAAAACATTGGTAAGCGGCAAGGCAGCGGCAAAACCGAAAGCAAAGAAAGCAGCGGCAAAACCGAAGAAGAAATAAATTCAAGTGAAGCGGGCCTTCGGGTCCGCTTTCTTTCTCTTAAGAAATATCACAATAAAATTCAAAGCAAGCGAGACAGATATAAAAAATACTATTGCTGGAGGTTTCTTGTGAGCAGTAATTTATTCGCTCTGGACAACTTCTTGATCTGCGCTTCTCTTTTCATGGCGTCAGATTGTGTTGAATAACTTTCAATATAAACAAGCTTCAAGGGCCGCCTTCCACTTGTGTACCTTGCTCCGTTACTGGTATTATTATGTTCGTACAATCTTTTTTTAATGTCATTGGTGTAGCCGGTATAGAGGGTTTTATCAGAGCATTCAAGGATGTAGACATAGAATTTCATATATTATTATTGACACATTCCTGCATGACAGGTAATGTGTGTCTCAATACATAACACGTAAAAACCATCAAATGAAAGCTGGAACGAAATATAGCAAGGCCACAATTGAGATTGACCCCACATGGGCCGGTCTTCATGTTGTGATTTTCAAGGAAGTTGTTGATGCTGCATCATAGCTTTTCGCATATTCCATCTGTCGGAGTGGCAACGGAAAGGAGAATCTGGGACAGCGGGGTCTGCTCCATGGATGATTTCATTAAATCGCCCCCTAACTTTCTTTCGGTGAACAAGTCTACGAAAATTATCGATCACATTGAACTGTCAAAAGAAAAGATAACAAACAGGGATGCTAAATATTTCTACGGCAATCTTCCATCAAAAGAGCACTGGCGCATGTTCAGGGAATTTCGAGATATGACGGCCTATCTCGATATAGAGACAACAGGCCTTGGCAGCCCGGGTGACATCATTACAACCATTGCCCTGTATGACGGGCAAGACATCAAACATTATGTTAATGGGGTAAATCTAAACGATTTCAAAGATGACATAATGCAATATGGAATCATTGTGACCTACAACGGAAAAACCTTCGATATCCCTTTCATCGAAAACTATTTTGGTATAAGTATTCCTCATGCCCATCTTGATCTGAGGTATATACTTTACAGCCTCGGATATTCCGGAGGTTTGAAATCATGCGAGAGGCAATTAGGTATCGGCAGGACAGGCGGATTGGCGGATGTAGACGGCTTTTTCGCTGTTCTTTTATGGAATGACTACAAAAAGACAGGAAACGAGAAATCGCTGGAAACCCTTCTTTCATACAATATAGAGGATGCGGTGAACCTTGAATACCTGATGGTTGAAGCATATAACAGAAAGCTGAAGAACGTACCGTTGAGCCTTAATACAATGGAGATACCCCGGTTGCCAGAAAATCCGTTTGAGGTTGATGCAGATTCAGTTAATAAAATTAAGGCGAGATATTACTACTGGTAATTATGCCTGGGGCTAACGTAGAAAAGAGAATATCCCATGAAAATCTATAAACTGAAAAAGACTAATAGACCTTCTGGGCCTGTCGTTAACCCATCTGTCATGCCTTTCGGCAAATACAAAGGCCAGCCGATTGATACAATTCCGGACAGATACATTATTATGCTTGCCGATGATTTCGGACAGGATAATCAAGGTATCCTTCCGGATAACAGGTTTAATTTCAAAGTGCCACTTGAGATCAGGGAGAAAGCAAGAGAGGAATTGAAAAAGCGTGGATACAAAAAGAAAGGTTCACGATGGGAGAAGGATTAAACCGGCAAAAAATCTGTTTTGCTCTATGGTATACTGCTTTATCTAACATACAGAGGCAAGGATGATAACAAAAATCGTTTCAGGCGGCCAAACAGGCGCAGACGTTGCCGCCCTTGATGCAGCCATCGAATTGAATATTCCACATGGTGGCTGGATACCGAAAGGAAGAAAGACAGAAGCCGGTCCATTACCTGATAAGTATCAACTCCAGGAGATGCCCACAGGAAGCTACACCAGAAGGACGGAACAAAACGTAATAGATTCTGATGGGACAGCAATTTTATCTCATGGTTCTTTGTCAGGTGGCTCTCTCAAAACGTACAATTATGCAAAAAAACATAACAAGCCATGTCTCCACCTTGATATGACAAGACTTCCAGTCGATGAAGCAGTAAAAGAAATGTTACAGTGGATAGAAGAACACAATATACAGGTACTGAATGTTGCTGGTCCCAGGGGAAGCAAAGACCCGGAAATTTATAATGTTGTAAAAGAAGTGCTGACAAAAGCTCTCAAAGAGATTCTCGCCGATAACCAGCATGGCCACATAGTGTAGCACTTATAATTCAATGGAATATATCGAAGAAGATGAAAAGATTATTCTATTGTTTTATAATGACCGGAATGAACTGGTAGCAAAGAGTGAGTTACCGAAATGTGCTACAGTTGAAGACTATATAGAAAGGAGCCGGCAAAACTGATGGATACAGCTACCCCTCATACCAAAGAAAAACTTATCAAGATAATCAAAACCCTTATTCATACAGATGAGGATCTCAATTTTCTTCTCAAGTTAAATACAGAAGAACTTGAAAAACTTGCATCCATTGTCAGAGCGAGAATTGGTGGATAAGAAAACGATATTTAGGCAACATCTAACGATAACCTTACGGAGTAACCTTGTATAAGCTTTTCTGGATTTATTGATAACGGGTTGTAACATGAAAAGTCTTGGCAGGTTATTTTTTGTTAATGTATGTATCGAGCTTTTCGATTATTCGTTATTCAGGTGAAGTTTGGCATTTTTAATATTTTTGATTTTATTATTTATAAACTTTCTCCATGATACATATTTGTTTTCTTTATGAATTATTTTAATCTCAAGACATATAGACAGTAAAATCTTATCATAATTATGCAATTCCCTTTTGGTTAAATAATAGTCAAGTCTTTCTCCCATACCTTCGTAAAACATAAAACACTGTCTTTTCCATTCGGGGAAGGATTCACAAAAAAGGAAATCGATGACAGTTCTATATTTATTAGACCTTTCTCTTATGAGATATCTAATTGATTCCATCCTTCTATCATCACCGTATAACCATTTTTCAGTATAAGGGAAAACGGAATGACAAAAATCCGTCTCTAAGAAAGGTCCTGTGGCAGTAATTATGTTTATTCTTAAATCCATTTATTACTCAAATTGGCACATTTGGAAAATGTTAATCTTTACTAAAGTTTCTCAGTTGCATCCGGCACTTGCATCAGTATAACATCTTCAACAATATCAGGGAAGTGTAAAAAGCGATCTGGTCCTATTTCCACTAAAAGAAGGTGGTTTGACATAATGAGTATATTGAGACCTGCATAATTCCAACTTCTCGTCTTTTTGTGTCTTCACGTTCACTTTTTATGTTTTTTCTGTCTAATCGGGCAGCAGTTTGAGCCTCCATAATTAGCTTATTACACCCCTTATGCACTTTTTGATGTACTTACCCTCTATTCTATCATTACCGCCGCCTTTTTCAGGTTGAACGCCATTGCGTTTAAGAGGAACTCCATGTTGCCCTTCTTGAACTCCTTATACCTCAGCCGGAAAAACTGATAACACTTTTTTAAAGTTCCTATGCTCTGTTCGACCTTATATCTTACCGAGCTTATTTTCATAGAGATTAAGTTCAAGGAGATTATTCCTGAACATGCAGATGGTTGAGTAATCGGGTATTGAACTTGATATGGAAAATCCTGTAAAAAGGATAAATGAGATGCGGTCATTTAAAGCTACCTCTGCTTGCGGGTCACTTAAGTTGTTCCACCTTTGCAGCAATAGAAGTTTAAACATAGGTAATGGCGGATATGCCGGTCTTCCGTCAGCGCTTTCAATCTTTTTGTATTTTTTGTTTGAAAGGCTTTCAATGTTTTTCCAGTTGATGAAAGTATCGATCTTTTCTAAAAATGTGTCTGCATACCCTCTCTGTTCTATAAAGTAATCAGCAAAACCTTTTGTGGTGAATTTATCTGTCATGGGGAGGTCTCCTTAGGATTTGATAATAACAATTATACCATATATATCATATAGTTACAAGATATTTAAGGTTAAATTACCGTGCAAGGGTCTTATAATAGGATTTTCACTTGCAAATTAATTAAAATTGCAGGAGAATTAAAAAGGGGATGATAGGATCAACAATAAATGCTTTACTACAATACTCTTTTTGCTTTTCCCGATATTTTGGGCTGAACGTATGAAGGGGAAGAATGTCTTCGCAGCCATCTGCATGTTCATTATAAGTATTTTATGCGTATCTTCACTTTTTGCCGAGATAAAGGTTTTTGAAAAGGAAGTGGAGGAGGTCGTAGGTCGTGACCAGAGCCAGGAGCAGGTGGAAGCGTTTGCCCTTAGAAAGGCCAAACGTCTCGCTGTAGAAGAAGCAGGAACTTATATCTCATCCTTAACGGTAGTCCAGAACTACCATTTAGCTAAGGATGAGGTTACCGCCTTGGCCTCAGGTATAGTCCAGTCCCAGATTGTGGGTATACCAGTAGTGACCGTAAAAAACGGTATGACACATGTAATGGTAAAAGCTCGGATAGCCGTTGATACGGGCATATTGGATCAGCAGATAAAAGATATCATGAAAGAAAAGGGAACACTAAAGAAGCTGGAAGAATCCCAACAGAAGGTCAAAGAATTAGAGGATAAATTATCCAGCTTAAAGAGTTCTGAGGTAAAACGTTTAGAAGAGCTTAACACGCAGGCCATCGCATTGGAGCGGGAGCGTGAAAATCAGCGTATTGCCCGTGAGGTGCAAGCAATTAAAGCACGGGGGGAACTAAAAAAGGCAGAACTTGAGCGCCTCCAGAAAGAACGGGAGATGCAGGAACGGACAAGGAAGATAATTGCCGAACAGGAAAAGGCAAGGAAAGAAGAGGTAGATGCCCTTGCCCGCGAGCAGGACCGTATCAAAAAAGCACAGCTTGAGAACGAGCAGCGTTGGAACGAGCTTGCCCGGAAAGCACTTTTGTCCCAGTCTGCCTGGACTCTCGTAGATGATAGCCTATCTTTCAAACAAGCTATGGACGAAGCAAACCAATTAAAACAAGAAATAGCTGCTTTCATCCAGCGCATGGATTTCCAATTCAAGAGCAATGTTGAAAATCTTAAGAAGGCATATACCCAGCAAATTGACCTGACGACAGTGAGGCTTCCGCTGAAACCGGCCGAAAAAGACCCCTTTGAGACAACAGTAGAATATAATAAGCGCCTTGCTGCTTATGACCATGCCGTTAAACAAGCCAGGGAAGAAAATGAAAAGGTTATTGAGAAGCTCAAAGCAGAAGAGAATTACAACACAATAATTGCCAAAATTGCTTATTTGAAACAAAAAACAGAAATACTCGCACCCTTTGTGAACCGTATAGATAACTTGCAGGACAAAAGGTTTCTCCTTCCCGAAGGAGTTTCCATGACCGTTTCGTTGGGAGAACCAGATGCAGACCAGAGTCGCTTTACCCTGACCCTTAAATATAAAGGACAAAGTTGGACAAAATACTGGGAGTACACAGACCGCAATTACGCCAGAGACCTATACAGAACACGTACTTACTTGAAGGCAGAGGGAATGTTTCAGATGGATGGAAGCAAAAATGGTAACTATCTCCTGACAGCAGCACGGGTTACTCATCTCAGTACAGGTGAAAGCCGTATTTTCCCGCTTCAGAAACCAAACGTTTTTTCCGAGATTAACGATTTAAAAACAACAAAAAAAGAATTATTGATATATTCAACTTTCCAAGCACTGGAAGGGGCATTAGGCATGGAACACGTCTTCGTGAAAGGTGGCTGTTTTAATATGGGGGATAACTTCGGTCATAGAAACAAGGATGAAAAGCCCATCCACAGTGTATGCGTCAATGATTTTTTTATTGGAAAATATGAAGTTACTCAGGGGCAGTGGAAGGCTATTATGGGCAGTAATCCCTCATATTTCTCGTCCTGCGGTTATACCTGCCCTGTAGAAAGTGTTTCCTGGAACGACGCTCAGCATTTCATTCAAAGGCTCAATCAGAAGACTGGTAATCAATTCCGCCTTCCTACGGAAGCCGAATGGGAGTATGCCACTCGAAGCGGTGGTAAGAACGAGAAATACGCAGGAACAAGTTCTGAATCATACCTTGGAAACTATGCTTGGTACACCTCAAATTCGGGCAATACAACCCACCCTGTAGGCAAGAAACAACCGAATGCCCTCGGCATATATGACATGTCCGGCAACGTTTGGGAATGGGTACAAGATTGGTATGGTAAAGATTACTACTCAAATGGCCCCAGAGACAACCCTATAGGTCCTCCTTCCGGCCAATATAGGGTGCTTCGCGGCGGTTTTTGGGGCAGCGATCCGGAGGGTGTCCGCTCTTCGAATCGGAGCAATAATGATCCGTCGGACCGGAGCGGCAGCTACGGGTTTCGGGTTGTCTCCTCCTCCAGGTAGTTGTTTTCTGAGTTATTCCAATACAATAAAAGATTTACATCGAAAGTGCGGTGGGGCTATGGTGTTATATCGGCACAAAGTGAGGATATGAGAGTTGGCTCAATGCAGGCAGATATGAAAACTAAGCCTAAACTATTGGGAATAAAACAGATATGAAAGAGCAATTGAAGTGTGGTTTTTGTGATCTTTTTGGTTTTAATGACCAAGGCTTTCCCGTTGCCAGGTTGCCCTTAAAGATCGATACTGTAGTAATTCGGGAAGATTCTGTTATCAAGCCAAATGCAGAGATTGGCGGTTTTGTTATATCAAAGCACATAGATAATTATGCATTGGTACACTATTACGAAGACGGGGTTATAAACTTACGTATGTTTATTCCTGACGACTGTAGGAATGAAGTGCTCTATAATTGTAAGCCAGAGAAAAGGCTCTATAAGTATGGGGAAAAAATACATTTAAGACAAATCACCGAAAATGGCATTTTTAGAATTTTTCCAGCATTGAAATACTTGAAAATAGAAGACGACGAGGCTCGTCAGGACAATGAATTCATTGCCACAACTGTTTCGGATGGCAAAAATTTTACAGCATTGTTTACCGATAAAAAGGACGGTTCAATAAAGAAAATCAAACCGATTGGTAATGTTAGCAACAATTACATAATGACCGTTGATTTCTATATGTTGTGTCTTTCTTACGCCTATGATGAGAACCTATACAAAGTTTTTAAGAATTCGGATAGCTGTTTGATAATTAACGAACCGACGGAGTTTTCTGAAAGAATGCACGCCGCATTTGATAGACAGTATCAAGGGTATGTTGGAGTAAATGCAAGAGTCTCTTATGGCAATTGTTTAAGTCCGTTGGGTACTCTCTTTACAAAAAACAAAAGATTTTTACTTCAAAGAGAATATAGGTTTGTTTGGATGCCGGAACATTCTAAGGAAGAACTTGACCCAATAAAACTTCAAAAGAACGATAGGGCTTACTTCGCAAGCTTAGTCGAAAAACCAATTGATCTCTATGTGGGAGACTTGGGCGATATTATAGAACTGGTTGATAAGCCAATTTAGAGTCCATGGACAGAAAAGACTAAGGCTAATGTCATAAGCACATCTCCTGTATCGGTGGTAATAACGGCACATACATACACGGATGGTCAAGAAGCGGCTGAGTAGCAATCTTTGTGAACGTGGTTAGGAATGTCTTTCAATTGTTAAATACATAGGTGCATACAAGCCTCGCCAATATGCCAATATTTATAAAATATTTCCGTAGAAAAAGGCATTAACAATTTTCTGTAATACTGTCTTTAACGCTTATGTTTTATGTGCAACACTCCAAGCAGTATATAGTAATAATAGCTGCAATAGAATCTTATTGACATTTATTAGATAAAATTCAAGAATAAATTAAACATATTTAAATATGCAATGTAAAAAAAGGGGGCACTTTATGTCTAAAATTATTGCTGGGGACTTTGATGGATATTCACTGGTAACAAATTTTGGCCAACTCTGTCTTAGCAAGACACTTGGAGATACTATAGATTTGAAAGGAAATATAGAACGAGTTGAACTTGTTACTGAAGAAAATAAAAAGAAAATACTCGGAAGTGCTGCGTGGGGTATAACTGGTTATGTGGTAGGAGGATTAATTGCAGCACCAGTTGCCATTGCTGCCGGAATTGCTGGACTGCTAAGAGGTGGACGAAAGAAAGAGGTCTGCATCGCAGTTTATTTAAAAAATGGAAAAAAATTCATGGCAATCACAGACCAAAATATTTATCAAAAGATCCTAACAATGGTATTTTGAAATATGATATGATAGCATTTTTACTATTAGTGATAAATATAAGGTGCAACAATTGTCGATTGTTTCGTATATTCTGTATTAGGGTGTTAAATATGAAAAAACTGATTATATTCTTGATGATGTTTTTTACCTATTTTTATCTTTTTTCCGTTTATTCTGGATATTCCTTTGATAAAGTTCATCTTGGCCTATTAGAAAAGTGGGGTTCTTGCACCGAGTGTGACTTATCTGGTGCAACCTTTCCGGCAAATAGGGATTATATTCTTGCTAACTTATCTGGTGCTAACTTATCTGGTGCTGACATGTCCTATCTGATGATGAATGGAGCCAATTTATCCAAAGCAAATCTTTCGGGTGCTAACTTGACAGGTTCATCCCTCTGGACTTCCAACTTGTCTGGTACCAATTTGAGCAATGCTGACTTGAGCAATGCTGACTTGAGCAAAGCAAATTTAACTGGTGCTAAAGTGACTGGTACAATATTTTCAAGAGCAAACCTCTCGTCCACCACATGGATTAACGGGAAAAAATGCAAAACAGGATCAAAAGGTTCTTGTAAACAATAAAAATGCCAAAACCATATGCAGCTTTTCTTTTTTGCACCCATGATGTTAATACAACCAACATTCCTTCCAGTAATTCACGATCAGGGTCAAATGCCCATATACTTGACTTGTGTTGAGAATAACAGGTAAATTCAATTATTTTGTTCATTTCTATTGCATATTACGACGTCAAAGCTGCTACAAAAACCCATCTTCTGATATCTTTGCTTAACCAGTATTCTTCCCCTTTGACATCCCATACCCCATAAATTATAATGCAGATAAATCCATCAATTCAGGAGAGCTTCATGACTAAAAGAGTTTCTACGCCCATATTTATATTTTTTATCTTCTATCTTTTATGTTCATTTTCTTTCGCCTACGATCTCACCCTGAACAACACCCTCGCCCAGGTCTATTTCTCCCCCAAGGGTGGATGCACCCAGGCAATCGTTAAAGAGATAGACAATGCCGCAATTGAGGTTCTTGTTCAGGCTTATTCCTTTACTTCAGCACCGATTGCCCACGCATTGGTTAACGCCAAAAAGAGAGCGGTCAACGTTGAAGTCATAGTAGACAAATCCCAGAGAAAAGAACCAAAGAAGAAAGGGGCAAGCTATACATCGGCAACCTTTTTAGCCAATATGAAAATACCGACATATGTTGATGATAAACACGCTATAGCTCACAACAAGATAATTATTATAGACAAGCAGATTGTTATCACGGGTTCATTCAACTTTTCAAAAGCTGCCGAAGAGAGCAACGCCGAGAACCTGTTGATAATCAGAAATCCGGAGCTTGCCGGTATCTATCTCGATAACTGGCAGAAGCATAAAGCACATTCAGAGAAGCTTGTACCAAGATACTGATATGAAAAAGCTCATATTCATTCTTTTATCTTTAATATTCATCTGCTCAGTAGCCCATGCCGAAGAGTGGGTCCACTGCTTTACTGACAATGCAGGCAACAACACCTTTTATGATGAAGAAAGCATAGCCTCCATCGGCAAAGGTCTGACGAAGATTAAAGTAAGGACGGATTACTCTGAAAAAGGTAAGTCAGACTTTATCAGAAACCGAATAAGCAGGGGCTTTGGAGTTCAGGGATATGATAAGCTGAGCCATTCTGTAACCGTATGGTACATCAACTGCTCCAAAAAGGAAAACGACCTCTACTCTATTTTCGAGTACGATAAAGATTACGGCATATTATCTACATACAAGGCCAAAGAGATAGTAATGGAACATACACAGCCTGGAACCATAGGTGATATTTTTTATAAGATAGCGTGCAGATAGACGTTCTGAGCTGGCTCCGGCGGCGTTAATGGTTCAGCATACAATCTTGCCGCTAATAACAGAAAGAGAGGAAACATGAAAATTACATTCACCAAAGAGCAGTATGAAACGTTGCTGAAAGCAGTCTATATGGGGAACTGGATGGCCAATTCAACTTCTGAAGAACCAGAGGAGAACCCTTTTGATGCGTTAGAGGAATATATCTTTTCTTTTGCAAAGGACTTCGGCCTTGAACGTTATGCCGCCTATGCTAAAGAGAACAATACGTACTATCCTTCCCGTCAGATGGAAGAAGATGAGGAGGTTGACGAATACATCCAGAATTATGATGACGACATCTTCTGGGATAAACTCATCTTTAACCTATCCAGGCGCGATGTGGAGAAAAAATACGGAGAAGCGTCGGTAGAGAAGATGTCTGATGAAGAGCTTATCCTTAAGGAAAAACCGTTTGCTGAAAAATATGAGAAAGAGTTTGCAAAGAACGGGTTAAAGAACCTTACTATATCAAGCGGTAAAGAAAATGTGAGCCAGCGGCAAAAGAGATAAGGGCTTAGCAGTTCTTGTCTTTGATGACGAGGCCGATAAAAAGATTGAGGCAACCAGATGATCTGGAAACATATAGAAGTCCGGAGAAAAAGCCGATGATGCGTTTTGTGCCAATCATTATTTTCATCATTGTTTGCTACTTCATCTTTCGTTACTTAATGAAAATGCTCAAAGAGATGAAGTTCCAGAGAAATGAAAGCAGTGGCTATCAAGGCCAGGAATATGCAAATACAGAAGAAGGGTATCGGCAGGTTTTGGGGGTCGCAGCAGGAGACAGCCCCTCAGATATCAGAAAAAAGTATAAAGAACTCCTTGCCAAATATCATCCAGACAAAGTACAGCATCTGGGGATAGAATTTCAGGAAATGGCAGAGAAGAAAACAAAATTAATTATGGAAGCATATGAGTTCTTCAGAAAGAAATACAATCTCTGAAATAAACGATGAGAAGAAAGGTACGGATACATGTTCCACCCAAGGACACCAAAGACAAAACCAACTGAACTGATCAGAATTGCAGTAGAGAATAAGGCGAACGAACTGGTTCGCGCCGTTCTCAAGCCCAGACATATTCAACCTCCCCCTGATAATCAAAAGTATAATTACGTTATAGATATTTACACAAAATGGCATCATAGTTATTTCTACTTCTATGCCATTTATTGTTGTCCTTTCCCCAATGCAATCTCACCAACATTTGATGAAAAATTCGCAAGGATGGAATATGCCGGCAAGAATCAGTTTAATCTCTCCTATATGCGCCATACAAGACAGTGGCAGGAGATTTATTCAGGGTTGTCTCTGGATGAGTGCCTGGCAAAGATCAGGGATGAAGAGCACTTCGGCATTTAGGTAAACGAGTAATAGATTTATCAGATTGACAAAACATTTTTTCAGGAATAGGATTAAATTACAATATTCTTTTTCAGGAGGGCAAATTGAATAGATACCGCATTGTCCTTATTGTTATTTTACCTCTTCTGTTCATGGTCGGCTGTGCATTTGTAGGGTCAAAGCCGATACCTCCCGATAATCCGCCAGGTTTCTTTCTTGGACTGTGGCACGGTCTGGTCGCTCCATATACTTTGATAATCAGACTGTTTATTAATATTCAGATGTACGCTGTGCCAAATTCCGGCTGGTTTTATGATTGCGGATTTCTTATCGGGGCTACCGGGTCAATACCTCTGGGCTGGCTGGCTGCAATAATAGCCATCATAACTCACTTTTGTATCGTATAAGTAATATTTTCCTGCTCATTTATCTCATCCTTCATAACATGGCTCAGCTTGAAAAGCAGCACCTTCCTGCCTTTAATTTCCATCTCATCACCTGTCTGAGGGTTCCTTCCTCTCCTGGCATGTTTCTGCTTTACCATGAACTTGCCTAATCCAGAAATCTTTACATCTTCGTCCTTTGCCAGCGTTTCTTTAATGATTTCAAAGAACCTGTCTACGATATCGGCGCATTCCCTCTTTGAGAAACCAAGTTTATCGTATACGTTATTTGCAAGGTCTATTTTCGTCATGTTTTTCTCCTGAATGTGTTCTGTTATTTTTAACCATATCAGAAATATATACGTCAATGATTAAAGGTTGAGTGTTATTGAATTATCTATGGATAAATGTTTCAGAACAGAATTCGTTTTATGATATATATTCAATGCTATGTCCAAATCAGAACAGAATAAGAAATCAGATAAGATTATGCCGGCAGCCATAAAAGTGCTATCCGCTGTCATTATTTTCGGTATTCCTTTGGTGCCTGGAGCAGTTGTAATAGCAGGTTATGGAGCCTACAAGGCTTACAAGAAGGCAAAGCGCCAGCGCCCCAAGTAAGATAGAAGCAGTTCCTGCCAAATCGGAGCGGTTTAGTGCTGCTTTTTATGCAGGACCGCCTTCAGCAATGATACTGACATGGCAACTTGGCCGATGGCCTCTTTTCTTGACATGCCCCTTTTCTCTTTAAAGCACGTATTTGCAAGAGCTATTGAGCTGTTTGCGATATTTGCCACTTCACGGCTCATATCATCGCTGCTTTTGATGTTGATGATGCTTATCTTCTTGAGAAGGTAATCCATATCCTCTTTTGAAAGGGGGTATGCGGCATCGAGGGCATAATCGAATTCGCCGTGTTTATCTGCAGACCATATGCCGTGGCTTTCATAGACTTTACCATCTCCGGCTAATTTTTTATTGTATGGATAATTGTGGAGGGGCTGTGACAGATCGCCGATAAAGTGTGCAATGCTCATAAGGTAGTAGTTGTAACGGTACTCTTTCAGATCCTTTTCGTTCATCCTGTTATATAGGTCTAATATCTTCCAGTAGAGTACGCCGGATTTGTGGGGAATCTTTATGGAGATTGTATCAGATTTTCCTTCTTCTCTGACATTTGCTGTTCTTACGCTGTATCTTTGAATGTATTCCGGTGTTACAACAGCGTCAGGTGCAGCGCTGTGGTAGTGGAACTGTATCATAAGGTTGTAGTTTTCGTGCCGCACTTCATCGGGAATACATGCGTATTCTGGATTCTTCATCCCGGCCTGCTGTGCTATAAACGTGTGAGTCTTGCATGACCATCCATAGCAAAGCGTTGTGCCGAGGAAGAAAGAGGCGATAAAAAACAAAATGAGTTTCTTCATGTTCCCTCCGTTTTTGTTGATAATATTCTCTATCAGCGCGAAGCCTTTTGTCAATAAAGGCAGCGGCCATATAATTATCTTTTTCTTCTGTAATGGTATACTAAAGAAAAACCTTGTAGAGGACAACCATGAAAATCTACTTCGCCCACCCATGCTTTAATGAAGAGCAGAGAGATTTTAAAGACAAATTCCTTCAGAAGCTTTCTGCCGCTTTATCTCAAACCCAATACGGCAATGACATCAGTATTGTTGACCCCTTTGACTACGCCACTGATGTTGAAGGGGATATTGAAGTTAAACTGGAAATGGCAGAGGGCATTAAAATTGAGTGCATAAGGCTCCTGGAAGAGTGTGACATCATTATTGCCCTTGTTGATGGCAATGATACAGGTGTTGCTTTTGAAGCAGGATATGCCCATGCTGTCAATAAACCGATTATACTGATCTCTCAAGAGAATTGTTCATCGGCAAACGCCATGCTGATCGGTTCAGCGAAAGTAGTAGTTAACAATATTGTTGAGGATGAACAGGTTAAGAGGTTGGCTGGCCTGATCCTGTTCTTTTATGGTACATGGAAGGCTTCACAGAAAAAGCCGGAGAATAATTGAAAAATGCTGTATACAGACATATATCAGTGTGAAAGTTGCTCCAATTTTCTAAATCCATCAGAAATGGGTGTGCATAATTTTGCTGGACGTGCTCCAAGTCAAACAATTCCTGTTTCTCACTTTGGCGATATCGACCATGCTAAAATTTGGCTGATACTGACAAATCCAAAGGGTGATCGCAACGATCCTAATGTGGGGCATCTGGTAAGTTTATATGACGCGAATAACCGATCAACACTAAGCAAGGTTAACGTTGAAGAAATATTCAAACATTTCAGTTCATACTTTGATCGGCCCAATGTTCATCAGTTCTTTGCCCCTTTCATGCGTCTCCTCGATAACCTCGTGGTTGCAGGTCATCACTGTACTTTTCAGAATGGTGGTGTTTGTGCCGTTGATTTGATCAAGTGTCCGACAATTGTTGATTGGCAACAGTATGTTCGCACAAATGAAGGGAAAAAGGTTTGGGATAATTGCTTGGGGCGAGTCAGAGCTCAAGGTTCAAACCATTTCATTACTCGACAGATCCAACAACATCAACCATTGGTTTTGATTTTTGCGCAGTCAACATATGGGCTGGTTGGTTCTGAATACAAAGGTAATAGTCAACGAGTTCTTAATAGTGCCATAAGCTTAATGGCGGGCGGAAAGTACATTTCTAATGTCTTTCTACTTGAGAATCCAAAGCGTATTTCTATTGGGCTTCATGGAACTCGCATGATGAACAACTGTTTTGCTTCACCAACGAATATGAAGGCCCTACATGATACCCTGCAGCATGCCATCAATAAAGTGTTTTAGGCAGTCATTTCTAACAGCTCATATTATGTTTGGCGCAATTTATTACTATACAACCTCCCACAATATCAGTCGTCAAAGAAACCTCGACAACACATCTTGTGGTAAATAACTTCCTCCACCATCAAGGTAAAAAATCCCCACCTCTCCAGAAAGAAGTGGGGTATATAAAAAATCTCTTCCCATCAACACCAACAGAAAGGAACAACGACAAATTGAGGAGCTTTCTTTTTATGGGAAAGGAGTAGTAGAGGAGGAGTTGATAATGGTCTGAAAGAGTTGATGAGATAAGATAACTATCCAAAATTATATTAAATTCTGAAAAGGTTTGTTATAATGTGAAATGGATATGGGGGACATATGTTAGAAACAGACATCGTTAATGAAACCATCAAGCATGTAGCAGAAACTTCTGATCAGTTCACACCACTAATGGAACAAGGTATTATGACATATCCAATCCCATTCTTCGGCAACTTATCCAGAGCAAGGGTAGTTACGATGGGCCTTAATCCATCAAATAAAGAATTCACAGCCAACAGGGGCTGGTTTGCCGATATGTCACCAGATGTAATAGCAGAAAGACTTACTTCCTACTTCGAATCCACAACAC
>Ga0302245_1001483_pt1 | contig 15524 bp, 10 predicted proteins | sample AAG_UR_Thr_MG_FD_193512 | JGI IMG/M metagenome (GOLD analysis project Ga0302245, IMG submission 193512) | Enriched activated sludge microbial communities from anaerobic digester in WTTP, New Holstein, Wisconsin, United States - AAG_UR_Thr | ecosystem: Engineered > Bioreactor > Anaerobic >... | reverse complement strand
CAGTTTCCAACGCCATTTCCGAATGGGCCGACATCTTTGCGCTTCCCGAGGATGGCAGAGAAAGCCGGGTTGCCTGTTATACCTCAGTGCGTGGAGCCCTGCGCGACATGCTGGGGCTTGCCGAGGACGATGATATCGAGGCGGCCAATCGTTACACCTGTGTCGAGGAATTCGCTCACCGCGTGCGGGAAGCCCGCGATTTTCTGGATCGCATTTCCGAGCTGGCCAGCCTCACCGGCAAACTGCGTGAACTCAAAGCGCTGGGCGTCCCGCCCACCATTGAAAAGCCATGCCAGGAGCTGCTCGATAGCATCGAAACCTACGCCAAATCCGCTGGCACGACCGGGGAAATGAGCCGTATTACCGCCGAATGGAAGGATCTGCACGAGCTCTATCTCAACCAGTACCTGAGTGAACACGCGGGTCTTCACAAAGATCTGAAAGCCCTCCGTGATGCCGTGCTCGGCAGCCCAAGCTATCAGGTGCTGAAGGACCTCTCACGGGTGGAAGGGCTCAGCGCCCATTTCAGCCCGGCCTTTATCGAAGCCCAACTGACCGATCTGTTGACCCAGGTCGGCGTGCAACAGGTTTGCGAACAGAGCCTGGATGACGTGAAGAGCGACCTGTCCCACGGCTGGGTGTGTTCCGTCTGTGGCTATAAACCCGGCAAGCGTCTGGAACTCAAGTCGGACCATTTCCTGGGGTTGGTCGAGCGTGGCATCAAGGAATACCTGGATCATGTGCGGGGCTGCGAAGCTGAGCTCCGGGATTACGTCAGTGACACGCCTGCCGCAAATCCTTTGCTGGGGCTATTGGGCGATCCTGCAGAACAAAGCGCTCTCGATGCGCTGCAAGACGCAGCCATGCGCCAGCACCTGGCGGACGCCCTGGCCGAGGCGGAAGCGGTGAAAGTGAATGTCGACGAATTGCTGGATAAACTCAAGCCGCGACTGCTTGGCTTCTTCAAGGGCGGACGACGCGAATTCGAGCAGTATGTGCAGGGCGCACTGGGTGAGCTGCTGAATAAGAACGATTCGGAAGAAGAACAGCCTTGGAAGGTGGAATGATGAAGGTAGTTTTCAATAGGCCACTTATCTTTATAGACACTCCAGAAGTTGACGAAGTTTCTGTGGAGTTTAGGCGAGTTCACAAGATGCTCCAAGACACTATGGAGATCACTCATAGTGAATTTTCAAGCCTCCAAGATCTAATAGAGGACGACTCATCTATCACCTATGGGATTGTCAAGGCGGGTGAGCCTGACCCAGACGGGGTCCCCGTTGTAAAGGTCGAGAACATTAGAAAAGACAGGACCATTGATGTCGAAGGCCTTTCGAAGGTTTCACCTTCTATTTCCATTGCTTATTCACGAACCATGCTGCAACCAAGAGATATTCTAATATCAATTAAAGGCACAATCGGGCGGATAGCCGAAGTGCCAGATGAGCTTGACTCAGGAAATATTACTAGAGACTCAGCATTGATACGCCTGAAGGACAAAAACACAAATGATTTCATCATGCTGTATCTGGAGTCGGAGCTGGCTCAACTCCAAATGACTCTTCACAGCAGAGGCGCTGCGGTAAAGGGAATAAATCTATCTGATCTGCGGGAGGTGAAGGTTCCTGTTATTGAAAGAGTCGACCAAAAGCAGATCATTGAAAGATATGACGAGTTAAGAAGTTTTTCTCAGCAGGTAGCGGCAAAGGCAATATCGGTTGAATCCCAAAAGCAACAAATGCTGGACTCAATCGTCGAACTTATTGCTCAAGAAATTGGCCTGCCACGTTTTCCTGCACCCTGGTTCGGCAAGATGTACATCCAATCTGCAGCGGCAGGAGTTGATCGAATCGATGTTTTAGGAGCGAACACTGATTTTGAGAATATATGCGAGGCATCAGGGAAATTTGGTCAACTTGGAGACGTTTGCGAAATTGATGGCACTAACCAGCAAATACCTATTGGATTGCAGCGCTATATATCAATCGAGGAACTTCCTGGTAATTTTTGGGGAAAGATCGAATTACCTGAAGTTGAAATCGAAGAGCAAACAGGCAGGACACATTTCCTGGCAGGCGATATCGCTTGGGCGCATTTGAAGCCCTCAATACTGCAAGGGAAGGCTTTTATCATCAACGAGGAATGCTGGGGGTCTCATCACTTCCTAAGACTGTCAACATCCGATCTTGATGAGAACATGAGGACCATTATCTGGGCATATTTAAAAACAGGTCCTATCAAAAGACATTTAGCAAACAAATGCACAGGGAAAAGCGAAAGCCAAAAAGACGTTAATGATAGGGCATTGGCGCAACTACCATTCCCAGTATTAAGTCAAGATCAGGCTCGTCGGATCGCCGAAGGGATACACGAAAATATCAGGCAATCTCATGAACTTGAAAGAACTGAAGGTGATTACAGAAATAGAGCTTCATACTTGCTGAACAAGGCTAAGGCCAACATTTTCAACTTGTTAGATGACCGCTGGTTCAATAGGTTAGTTGAAGAAGCAAAGGAGGCGCTGCAATGACCGCCATGGAACAAGCCTTGGCTGGCATGTGGCGCAGCCGTGAAAAGCAGAAGTTGCCCTATCTGCTAGTCAATGACGTACGCGGCTATTTTGCCGAGGCGCCTGCCGAGCTGCGGGTCGATGGCAAACCCATCCCCGTGCATGTTTGCGCCAATGAGTTTGGATTGCGCTGCCATACTGAACCCGAGCGTCGGCAATCAGATCCGCCTGCTCGTATCATCATCTCGCGCCAGCAGCTTCAGCCGGATCATCTGCCGGACTTGCAGGCCCGCTCCAGCGTGTCGCCCCGCACGGTAACGGGTTGTGACATAGCCAAGGCGCTTGGCGTGCAGAATCCCCGGGCCTTGCTTGACCGACTTCCCATCCCCGCATTCTGGAACCTGGCCCCGTACCTGCCGCAGCTCGGCGCTTACAGTCTGGAGCGCGTGGTGCTCGCCTCGCTGCTGAACGATCCCAGCGTGTTGTCTGCAGGCTGGGAGCCGGATCGGATTCTCGACAAGCTCTGGTACGAGAATGCGCTGGTACGGGTACGCGAGGTGCTGAGCTCGGTCGATGCGGATGAACGCCGGGCGCTGGAGCAGGAATTCCTGGACGTGGTTCGCACCTGGCTCGATGGACCTCGTTTCGCCCTGGTCGAAGCCGCCGTGCTGGAAAGTGATCCGCCGCCGGTGCTCCCGATTTGCCTGCTCGCCTCCATTCTGGATGGCTGGAAGATGCTCTCGCCGGAACGGATGCGTACCTTCCTCGACGGCAGCGAACTGGGCGACCTGTTTGTTGACGTGCTCAAGGACGGGCAAAACCTGCATGGTCTTGCCGAATGGGGCCGCCGCATCACCCTCAAAGACGATGCGCCCTGCAAACAGGCGCTGCACTACCTGCAGCACGAAGTCTTTCCGAAGCACCCCAGTGCCGTCACCGAGTCCCTTGCGACAGTGGTCAAGGGCGTTGGCGGCAAAGGCTCGGAGCGCCTGCTGAATCAGCTTATCCAGGTGCTGGAAGCAGATGGCGGCATCCTCGCCCAGGGCCTGGCGGTCACCCTGCACGCTTTGCTCGATGTGGTGGTCAACGGCGAGCGGGCTGACACGCTTCCGCTTGAAAAGGCTCCCTGCAAGCTGACCGATGCGCTGGAAACACCGGATGCCCCGGAATGGGAAGAACTCCTGGAAGCCCTGCGACGACACCAGGCCCGCGAGCAGTACGAGGACCATGTGTCGCTATTGGAAGCGATGGTCACGATTCACCGGCTTACGGACAAGGCCGAGGCGGCGGTGAAGAACCTCGCCAGCCTGGATTGGAAGGCCTGGCTGGCGCTGGTGGACTCGGTGTATCTGCCGCTCTCCACGATGGCGCTGGAAGCGGAACGGCGGTCCAGCCAGTTGCCGGAAAAGGTCAATGTCTTTCGTATCACCCAGCGGGCGAAAAAGGCCTGCGATTCCATTCGCATCGCCTGGGCGGATTTCTATGTGCAGCCGAGCCGTGGACTGCCAAAGTGGCTGAATGAGCGCAAGTTCGCGGCAGGAACCTGCAGGCCGTGGCTGAACAGCGATGTCATGGAATCTGCGGTTAAGCCATTGTTGCAGGATTCCGAGATCAAGCAGGTTTATCTGCTGGTCTTTGACGGGATGAGCATGGCCAACTGGACCTTGCTGCGTGACCGCTTCCTGATGATGCCGGGGCGTGAGCTGTTTCGCCCTTACCAGTCGCTGGGGCCAGAATTCCGCGCCTGCACGTATCTGCCCAGCATTACTGAATATTGCCGACAAGCCATATTTGCCGGAGCGCCCCCGGCGGAATTTCGAAGCTGGTCTTATGGCACCAGTGAACCCCATCTGCTCGAGCGTTGCCTGGACAACCTGGGGCTTTCGCCTTCCTCCTGGTGGGATCGGGACAAGAGCTATCTCTGTTACAACGAGAAGGACGCCAACGCTGACACCCTCAACCGGAAAATGCGCGATCTGGTGGATGCGCCCGGGCGATTCAAGGCGGTGGTGTTCAACCTCCAGGACCGGCTTCTGCAGAAGGGCATGTCGAGTCTTCAGGAGATCATGCTGGCCTATGTGAAGGAGGTGGCGCTGCCCCACTTGCGCAGGATCGCCGCCCAGGACAAGACGGCCGTCGTCATCACAGCCGACCACGGCTTTACCTGGTACAACACCCAGTACATCATTGACGATTTGAAATCGGACAGCGGACCCGGACGGGATGTCTTCATCAGCAATCGCTGTCTTGAATACAAAACCAGGAAACGTACTGCAGTTGGTCCGGGAGATGTAAAGCGGATCGAACCATTGGCCGATTACGGGCTGCCATCCAGCCATGATGCCGTCGAGGTGAGCTTTGGGCACGACAGTTATGGCTGGCCTGGAGCCAAGCAGATATCGGCAGGCAACCCCTACAAGGTTCAGGGCAACGACCACGGTGGATTGACCCCGGAAGAAACAGTCATCCCGGTTGCGGTGTACATAACACGAGGAGCGAAATAGCAGATGGCAACACTTGATCAATTCAGAGAATTTCTGGTCTCGGACCTGGACTTCAAAGCCCACCAGATCAATGACGGTGATGGTTCTGGCATTGCCACAACGGTTGAAGGGCTGGACGAGAAAGCAGTGTTTCTGGTGTCAACCAGCGTCGGCAATTGCTATGCCGCCTTCAAGCATGAAGGCTCGGCAACACTGAGTGAATCCGAGGCCAACCGGTACAAAGCCCTCAGTATTCTTATGCCCAATGGTCCAGCAGCCTATTGCGTCATCGAGGTGGCTGGCCATTTGCGCATCTATCTCGTCGAAAAGGGGAATGAGATCCACGACGAGATGAAGGACTGGGACGACGTTCGTGATGCTGAGGACATGGTGCGCGAATTCAAGCCGGAGATTGTCAAGGGCCTGCAGCAGTGGGCGCAAAAAACACTCCATACGGAAAACAGCCTCTCGCGCTTCGTGCAGCTCATGAAGGGCTGCTGGCAGGACATTTGGGACATCGAAAACAAGCGCAACGACTGGATTTTCGACGAGTTCACGCGATTCCTGTTTATCAAGCTCAATGAAGACGCAAAGCCCAACGGGAGTTTTACCACTACCAGACTGAAATCGTATTGTGAGCAAAATAAACACATGGGCGACAAGGCCGCCCAGAACTTCATAAACAACCTATTCGATGACCTGAAGGGGCACCACCCCGAAGTCTTTACTGACGAGAACGAGCGGGTGCTCAGCAAAGCGGCAACCGTTGAGCGAGTCATTGCCCGCCTTGAAGGGATCAACCTAAAAGACACCCAGGGCGATGTGCTTGGCCGTGCATTTGAAATCATGCTGTCCGATACCTTCAAGGGGAAAGACCTCGGCCAGTTCTTTTCGCCACGAGAAATCGTCGCCTTCATGCTGGATCTTGCCCGGGACAATCCCGACGGCCCGGCCTTGGACATCGAAAATAGCGAGCGCTTTCTGGATGCCTGCGCAGGATCAGGTGGTTTTCTGATCGCCACTTACGAGGATGTGTACAAGCACGCACTCTCCAACGGCGTGGAGCCACGCAAGAAAGATCAGCTCCTAAAGCGCCTCGGCCAGGAAACATTCTTCGCGTGCGAGATTGAAGAGAAGGCGGCTCGCCTTGGAAAACTGAACATGATCGTTCACGCCGTCAACGCGCAGAATGCTCAGTGGCTTCACCAGAACTACCTCTACAACGAGGAATACGGTGGTTTGAAGCCGTCAGTTGAATACGAGGTCGACTTCGGCGACGGCAAGAAAAAGCGCCGCATAGGACCAGATAGCATTGATCTCGTACTGACCAATCCGCCATTCGGCAAGTCCGTCAAGACCGAGGGCATCCTGCTGGACTATCAATTCGGGCATGAGGTGAAGGTTTTCAAGTCCAAGGGTCGTCCACCGGAGAAGCGACCGAAAAACAGCCAGGACAGCGAGGTCCTCTTCATTGAACACTATCTTCGGGTGTTGAAGCCGGGCGGCAAGCTGCTCATCGTTCTTCCCGACGGTGTGTTGTCGAACGCCACCGCGAAGCCCGTTCGGGATTACATGCGTGAGCACGCCATCATCAAGGCCGTGATTTCTCTGCCAAGCGAAACCTTTGCATCAACCGGAACCTCCATTCCGACCAATGTGGTGTATCTGCAGAAGAAGCGCCCGGGAGATGTTCAGGGCGATATCTTCATGGCGCGAGCTGACTACGTCGGCCGCCGGGCTAATGGCGACCCGCTTAAGGAAAACGACCTCCCGTTCATTCTTGAAAAATTCCGAGAATGGCAAGCAGGAACGCTTGAACTCCCGGAGGAGGATAACGAGTGAGCGAGCTTTATATAGGAAAACATCTCGATCCCAATGGGATGCCGGGTGAACTGTACCGCCACAAACTGAGTGACCTGATCACTCACACGTTTATTTGCGGTGGCTCAGGCTCCGGTAAAACGGTAATGGGCAAGGCCATCATTGAGGAAGCTGCCCTCAAGGGGGTTCCCTCGATTATCGTGGATCTCAAGGGCGACTTGTCTTCCTTGGCGCTTGCTTTCGGGGAGCTTGCAGCCCCGGCCGTTGCACCATGGATCGAGGTTGAGGATAAATCATCGCTTGGACGAGCCGCATTGGCTGAAGCCAACACCTTCCGAAAACGATTATGGGATTGGGGTCTTGCCGAAACCAACGTGCGGGAGTTTTCCAATCAGGTAGCCGTTGAGATCTTTACACCCCGCAGCGAACTCGGCCGCCGGGTATCCATTCCGCTCATTTCTTCCCCGCCACCGGACATTAATAGGCTTTTTGAAGAGGACCCGGATACGGCTTCGGTCATGGTGTCCAGCATGGCGGAAGCGCTGGTTCGCCGGGTGATCCCCTCGGGACAGCGGGACCGGGAAACTGATTTTGTCACAGCGCTCATCGAGCACGCTTGGCGCACAGGCGTTGATCTGACCGGTGAGGTAGGTTTGGGGCAATTGGTATCCATGATTCTGGAACCGCCCTTCGCCACAATTGGCGTGCTGGGGATTGATGAACATATTCCCGAGAACCGGCGTCAAAAGCTTTCACAAGCGGTAAACGGACAACTCGTCGGCGCTGCAGCTAACTGGGTACGTGGCGAAGAGATGAGTATCGACAAGCTGGTGGGAGCCAACCGTGTCGATAGCAAGACACAGATCAGCGTTATCAATCTCTCGCCCATTACCGACTTCGAAGACCAAAGCTTCGTGGTTGCTCAGCTTGCCTTTGCCATCAACGCCTGGATGCGCAAACAGGGTAGCGCCCCTGGCGGAAACAGACCGCGCCTGTTGTTCTTCCTGGATGAGATCGGTGGTGGTGGTGGAAAGACCGCTTTCTATCCCACTTACCCCTATACATCCACATGTAAACCCGCGCTGAATCTCCTGGTCAAGCAAGGACGCGCCTTTGGTGTCGGCTGCATCCTGGCAACGCAAAATCCAGGGGATATTGACTATAAAGGCCTTTCGAACTGCGCCACCTGGATCGTCGGCAAACTGCAGACCAGAAGAGATCGGGACAAGGTTCGTGAGGGTTTGACCGACGCGGAATTTTCACCTTCCGACCTGGCCAAGAAACTCGCACGGCCCAAGACAGGCGAGTTCATGCTCCTGAACAAGGAAGGCGATGTCCATTTCATCAAGGAACGCTGGCTCCTGACCTATCACTGCACAATGAGTCCAGAGCAGCTTCGCCGCTTCAAGGCCAAGGGGTTAGCATCCTATGAAGGCTCACTGAGTACGGACATCGCTTTCGAGGAATTCGAGGAGACCATCAAATCCGACGAGCAGGAAAAGATCTATTCGCTTTGGAACGATGCCAAGGACGCTATCGGTCAAGCCTGCAACCTGCTCGAAAAAATTCTCGATCACGACATCGATTCCGAGAAGGCACGACTTTGGATATCCATCCTGCGTGACCCGGATGGATTCAACCGCCGCCTTCAGGAAGCTCAAAGGCAGCTTACCGAGTATGCCAAAGCGGCTTCCCTCCCCAGGGGCAACAAGGGCCAAGAGCCCAGCGGCCTGATGACGTTGCTCTCTGAAAAGAAGAGTGCGAGCCAAGGCCCATCGTTTGACGACTCTCGAACGATGTCGAGCCCTACTTCAGCACCGCCACCTGGTGATAGCGTGCTTGTGGAGGATGATGGCAGCGTGACCTACAAAGGCCGAAAATTCCAGCTTTACCGGAGATACGCTGGCAAATCTGTGGCGTTTATTGAAGAAGAAGGCGAACTGAGATTTTCTATTGAAGGCAAGGTTCTATCAAAGAGCTTCAAACTGTAAGGGAAATGGAAATAATCGATGCCAAAAGTTGAGGAGATTTCTGGAGACATCGTAGAACGGGTCGATCCAATCTTCTTCTCGGACCCCATGACTGAGGCGATGAAAGCGCTGGGGATGACATAAACGTGTCTGGACTCACACGAGGGATCAAACAGGCGGATTATGACCAACGAGGAAATAGTCAGATTTTTCAATAACGCGAAGCCCCATATTCAGAGCAATCCGAACTTGGGCGATCCACAGGTCAGAGGATGGTTCCGCACGCGTCAGCACTTCAGGAATAATACCGGGTATTGGATTCTACCGAAAGTGTCTTTTGAATCTGCCAACCGGAAAAAGAGGCTTTTTCACTCAAGTGGCGGGCGTGTCTGGATGTGCCATTGTATAGAATTACAGGGAGATAACCCATGCACAAAATGACATTGTTTCCGTTGGGAAATGCCGACTGCTGTCGCATTGATTTGGAGTGCGGCAAAAAAATCCTTTTTGACTTTGCGGACACACGGGACCCAGAGGATGAGAACGACTTGCGGTGCGATCTTACCAAGGAGCTCAGGGAAGATCTCGAGGCATGCAATCGCGACTACTTTGATGTTGTGGCATTTAGCCACCTCGACAAAGACCATTTCAGTGGTGCAACGGAATTCTTTTTCTTGGAGCATGCTAGAAAATATCAGGGCGATGAAAGGATTAAAATGAATACCATGTGGGTGCCTGCTGCACTCATTACCGAGCAAGCTCCTGATGATGGCGAGGCTCGTATCCTCCAGAAAGAGGCGCGTCACCGCTTTCGAGAAGGGAAAGGTATCCGTGTTTTTTCGCGTCCGGAACGTTTAAGGCGGTGGTGCGCGGAAAACGGTATCAAACTCGACGACCGACTTGGAATGATCACTGATGCGGGACAACTTGTTCCAACCTTCTCGCTTTCCACAGATAAAGTCGAATTTTTTGTACACTCGCCATTTGCTATGCGTCAAGACGAAAACACTGTCGAGGACCGGAATGAAGATTCCCTTGTGATGCAAGCCACCTTCGAGATCGATGGGGTCCAGACGAAGGCCCTGCTTTTAGCCGATTCAATTCACGAGATATTGTCAGACATGGTGAATATTACAAGAAGCAAGGGCAACGACCATCGTCTTGAATGGGATATTGCCAAACTTCCACACCATTGTAGTTATCTGTCAATCGGCCCTGAAAAAGGCAAGAGCAAGACCAAGGCTGTTGAGCAGGTCGATTGGTTGTACAAAGAGCAAGGACAAGATGGGGCCATAGCGGTTTCAACGAGCAAGCCGATTCCCAAGGCCGGCACAGACGAGGATAAGGATGATCAACCGCCGCACCGCCAAGCAGCTGAGTATTATAAGGATGTTGCTGCTGACCTCAACGGACAGTTCGTAGTGACCATGGAACACCCTACGCCTAATGCCCCTAAGCCCTTGGTGATCGAGATCGGAAGAGCGAAAGGAACACTTAAAAAGAGTGTCCTTGGTGCAGCCTATATAGCCACTTCACAGCGCGCTCCAAGGGCAGGTGAAGCGAATGGAAGTTGACTTTTACGAGGCTGAAGGTGAAGTCGTAAGTCTCGATCAGCTTGAGATCGCGAAGGCTTGTGACCTCGCGTTTATGCTGGATGCGGGTGAAATTCCGTTTGCCAGCCTCGTAGAATGCCGTAAAATAGGCACCCTCGAGAGGGTCGTTTTCGAGGTGGAGGTTGAGGTACCACAGTTATGCCGCCACCCAGTCCGACCGCGCGAACGAATTGCCGCAACTTTTCATAAAGAGGATACTATTTGGCCGATTGTTCACGCCCTGCGCAAGGATTTTCCACAAGTTCCCCATCTAAACCTGCACATTGAAGAATTCCCGCGAAATCTTTGCATCTACGCCGAACGATATGAAGAAATCAAACGTCGTTGGACATCTCCGCGATTTGTTCATCGAATTCGGGACTGGCTGGCACTCACCGCGAAAGGAGAGCTCCATCAGGAGGATCAACCCTTAGAGCAAGTCTTAATGGACTACGCTGGATATCTTGTGCTTCCAGACAGGCTCTTAGAAGAAACCGATGACGCCCAACCGCTTTTTGTGGTTAACATTCATCCGGTTGAGAAAGAGAAGGTCTTCTTAATTGCCCAGCAACAGCAACCACGGGATGGAGTTTTGAATATCGTTGCCAGCATACACCGATGTCCTCCTCAGACGCATGGTGTAATTCATAGGAAACCCACTACATTAGCCGAGCTATCTGCCTTGGTCGATAGTGCAGGCCTTGATGTTCTTGCTGAACTAAGGGGGCGTCTCAAAAACTGGCAAAATCATAAAAAGGCTCTCCTTGACTCACATATCCTTCTCGTTATCCAGTTTCCAAAAAGAAGAAATGACGATGGGGAGGTTGAAGCCGTCGATACATGGGCTTTCCTTTTGGGAGATGCGGCAGGAAATAGAGAACATGCTGGCGATCTACGAATACGTGATCTTGGTATCAGGATCGGGCTCTGGGCCATACAAGATAAAGAGGTTGGCCTTCTCCTTAGTCCGGACATGTCGAAACGCGGTGAGGATGTCGGTCTCGATGTGCTCAATGTATCTTTTCAGCTTACCCGATCAACGGCTGCCAGCCTCAACGGCGTCAGTACGATTGACGATGTTCGAATTGTCGCGATTGGAGCCGGGGCCCTTGGTTCACAGGCACTAATGAATCTCGCTCGCGGCGGATTCGGAGCCTGGACCATCGTTGATCACGACCGGCTAATGCCTCACAATATCGCGCGACATTTTCTGATTGGTCATTTTGTCGGATGGAAAAAAGCCGAGGCCATGGCATTGCTCGCGAACTCGATTGCCGGTGATACAGACCTTTTCACTGCATTATCGGTGGATGTGCTGGCACCCGGCGAACGGAATACAGATATCGTAAAAGCCTTCCAAAACGCAGAAGTGATTTTAGATATGTCCACGTCAATCGCTGTTGCGAGAAAAATAGCCCATAACATTGAAAGCGATGCACGGCGCATGTCCCTTTTTCTGACACCATCGGGACGCGCCCTTGTCTTGCTTGCTGAGGACAAAGGCAGAACGATGCCACTGGATGCCCTTGAGATGCAATACTATAGGGCTGTAGCCAATAACAATAAGCTGGAGAAACATTTCCAAACAACGGGAAATAGAAGTCGCTATGGCCAATCCTGCCGAGACATCACCAGTACGCTTCCACAGAACCTCGTAGCGCTGCATGCTGCCATTGGAGCACAGGCGATTAGAAATTCGATTGGTGATCACAGCGCCACCGTGGCTATCTGGCAAGAAGATGGGGGTGGAAAAGTTGACCGGATTGATATTGAATTGGCCCCCGTGATTCATCATCGTACACAAAGCTGGACTGTAATCACCGATGAAGGCCTTTTACAGAAGCTTGGCATGTTCCGTAAAGTCAGACTCCCGAACGAGACAGGCGGCGTTCTTCTCGGTTCCTTCGACTTGGATAGAAAAATTCTCTACATCGTTGACGCTTTGCCATCGCCATCCGATAGCGAGGAGTGGCCAACGCTTTATATTCGTGGGCGTAAGGGGCTGAGGCAGGCAGTAAACGATTTAGAGGAAAAGACCCACGGAATGCTTGAGTATATCGGCGAGTGGCATTCCCACCCTCCAGGTGTTCGTGCAGCAGCTAGTTGTGACGATCTAAAGGTTTTCGCTTGGCTGACAGAGTTGATGCAAACTGATGGCTTACCAGGGTTGATGATGATCGTAGGCGACCCTGGTCGGACAAGCTGCTATGTCGGAGAAATCATGAAAGAAGAGAATCTTTTACCAGGGGCGTTCAGTCATGAATAAGTCGTGGCTTAATTATTTCAACCTTAGCGACCATTATGAAAGAAAGGCCCGGTTCCTTCCAGCAGTCCTTTCTCTTCTTCCGTTGCTGCCTGTGGCCTCTACGTTTGGCGTGCCTCTACTTGAATGGGGAAAATTGCTCATTGCTGGCGTAGGGCTTGGAGCTGTTGTGGCGGTTGCTCTGTCGCATATTGCGTCAGCATTCGGTAACCGTTTGCAGGACAAATTGTGGCCAGATTGGCCTCATGATGCTCCAACAAACCTGTGGCTCCATCCTGATGAGAGATCGATCTCCGTCCAACAGAAGCAACGCTGGTATCAAACCATTATGGGTATTGTTCAAATCGATATTCAAAATGCCGTGGATGCTGGCGATCCGAATGAGCTCAAGGCGACAATTAATGACGCTGTTAAAGCACTTCGGACTATAATGTGGAAAACTCCGGAAGCGGAACGTGTGCAGCTTCACAACGTCGATTATGGTTTCGCTCGAAACATCACCGGTCTCCGGCCAGTCTGGATGACCTTCGCTTTAGTCAGCCTTGTGGGCTGTTGGTACGCATATATTTTGAATACTGGTGCAATTTTATGGGCAATCGTTTCCACGGCCATAGCGCTCGGAGCGCTGGCAATAGCCCTTTTGCTTCCGGCTTATGTACGCAAGAGGGCACACTATTATGCGGAAAGCTTTTTTGGTGCTGTTGCCGCCTTGGGTGCCTCAGGTCCGCAGCCGCCAAAAAAGCTTAACGAGTAGGTAGGCTGAGGGACATCAACGCAATGAGGCGATTATGCCAGTAGTGCATTTCATGAACGTTGGTGACGGTGACTGCTCCATTATCCAGCATGGAAGCGGTCGCATAACTGTTGTAGACATATGCAATGGCGGGAGCACCACGCAAAAAGCTCTTTTAGAAGCGTTTGGTAGACACATCGGCATTGCCAAGACGGGTTCCGGGAACTATGGAATGCGGAAATGTCCCACAGAGCCAATTTCCTATATGAAAAGGATTGGCATTTCGAAGGTATTTCGATTCATCTTGACGCATCCTGACATGGACCACATGGATGGCTTTAAGGAATTGTGTGATGAAATCGGCATTCTCAATTTCTGGGATTCTGGCGTTCGTAAGGTAAAGCCTGACTTTTCTGGGGGAAGTTACAACGAAGATGATTGGGACCATTACGTCAAGGTGCGTGATGGCAAATGCAGCGGCGTAACGGTAGTTACCCCCAAAGCTGGAAGCCGCCTTCAATATGTTAACCGTGGTGAGCCGGATGACCGAGGGGACTGTCTTGATATCGTTGCGCCGGATTCTGAGCTGGTGTCCGCGGCAAATGGCGCTGGAGATCCGAATGACGCTTCATATGTTCTTGTATATCGAACGTGTGGTGGAAAAATCATATTCCCAGGAGATGCACACGATAACACCTGGGAATATGTATTAGACAACCACTCAAACTTAGTCGAAAACTGCGCTGTCCTGATCGCTCCACATCACGGTCGTGATTCGGACCGCTCTTTTGATTTTCTGGACGTTCTCAAACCAAAGTTGACACTATTTGGGTGTGCCAACTCTGAGCATCTTGCTTACGACGATTGGAACAGCCGCGATTTAATCCATATAACGAATAACCAAGCGGGTAACATACTCTTGAATGGCACAAACGCGGGTATCGAGGTATACGTCGAAAATTTAAATTATGCACAAAATTACAACGGTTTTGACAATACAAAAACCCTTTACGGGTGTTTTTACATTGGCTTAGTTTCTAAGGAATGAAGAGCGTACTCAGTACGTCAGGCAGCGGCTGTGCAAACTCGTTGAGGCAGGAGAAGAAGGCTGATGGTTGGCCCAATGGGAGGCTCAGAGAAATTAGCCTGGTCAGGTCGAATCGTGGCTATACAGCCGCGTATCCGGCTAATGCGATCCTTTGATGAGCGGTCGCACAGCTACTTGGGGTATGTGTTTCGTCTCGACGGGATTTTCGGCGTGGAGGTCGGCGAGTCCCTGATTGCAATCGGTGAAGGGGCGCTCGAGAAGCACCGGTTTCAAGCCGGTATGGAAATAAAGGGGCAATCGGTTCCGGTCGATGATCCTTGCAAAGAAACAGCGGCGCTTTATAAAACCAGCGGGCTCAAGGTCGTCAAAGATGCCGAGGGTGAACCCCCGGCAGGTCCGCCGTTTCTCGGCGTTCCTCCGGACCTGGAAACCTACCGCAGCCGCGGACACCGTCGTCTGGACACCCGGACCCATGACGCCAAATGCACGATCTGCATATGGGGATGCAGGATGCCGGTGGAAATGATCATCGACCAATGGAATCCGTCCAAGAAGCAGTACCGGTTCGAAACCTTCTGCTACGGCCCGAAAAGCTGCCCTTTTTACCTGCCCGGGCCCGCACGGAAAGTTCCGGGTCGAAAGGGTATGTCCTACACTGAGGAGGATTGGGTCGACGAAGATGCCACTGCCCACAGAGGGCCGGATGAATGAGGATGAGAACGCCCGATGGTCAAAAAAACCGGCCAAGCGGCAATTGGGTAATGCCGAATGAACTGGGTAACGAGTCGGGTAACGAGTCGGCCCGAGGAAAGGGGTTGATTTTTGCGACAGGTTTGCGACACAGTTTGCGACAAACTTACGGCTCGACTTGCGACACCCCCTTTGGTAAGGTGAGTGGGAAAATGGGGTTGTCGAAATTTCCGCCCTGCCGGGGGTCACATGCTCTTTGATAGCTCATTGAATCACAACGGTTTTCGGTTAACAGCCGGAGAACGAGAACGGTTATGAAAAGGGTTGCACATGGGGAGCCAAAATTAAATCCGCTGATTTCAGCGGTTCATCGTTAAAGCAAGACCCCGCGGGGCGACCCCCACGGGGTCTCGGC
>Ga0302245_1001455_pt1 | contig 15823 bp, 11 predicted proteins | sample AAG_UR_Thr_MG_FD_193512 | JGI IMG/M metagenome (GOLD analysis project Ga0302245, IMG submission 193512) | Enriched activated sludge microbial communities from anaerobic digester in WTTP, New Holstein, Wisconsin, United States - AAG_UR_Thr | ecosystem: Engineered > Bioreactor > Anaerobic >... | reverse complement strand
CACGGTTTTTCTTTCCCGGATCTTCCTGGGGCAGCGCCTGGGGCCTCTGAAGGCCGCAGGGGTTTTCCTCGCCGTGGCGGGGACGGCTCTCATCGGCCTGGGATAGACCGGCCGCCGGCGGCGGGGACGGCTCTCATCGGCCTGGGACAGACCGGCCGCCGGCGGCGGGGACCGCCCTCATCGGCCCGGCCCCTGTCCGGCGGAGGCCCGGAGGGACTCCCAGGCGAGGATGGCTTTCTTCCGGGGCGGCCCCTCCCCGAAGTTGCCGAAACCCCCGGACCCCGGGAGGACCCGGTGGCAGGGCACCAGGAACGGGATGGGGTTGGCCCCCACCGCGCCCCCCACCGCCCGGGCAGCCCGGGGAGTGCCCAGCCGCCGGGCCAGGTCTCCGTAGGTCACCGCTTCTCCCCATGGGATGCGCAGCAGGGCCCGCCAGACCCGGAGCTGGAATCCGGTGCCCCGGAGGTGAAGGCGCAGGGGATCCCCGTTCTCCGGGACGGAGCCGCCGCCGGGAGCCGCATGGGGTCGGGGAAGAAAGACCCGCAGCGCCTGGGGGGCCGTCGCGGAGGGGTCGAAGACCACCGGAGCCTCCGGCCGGAGTTTCCGAAGCCATGGGATGATTTCCGCCTCCCCGACCCCCTCCCGGAGAAAGCGGAGCCCGCAGATCCCCCGTCGGGAGAGGGCCACCATGCAGGTTCCGAAGGGGGACGGGTGAAAACCGTAGCGGAGTTCCCCATCCCCGGCGGCCTCCCCCCCGTCGAAGACGGCGACCAGCCCGGGGAGATGCATCTCACCGGGGAGGCTCATCTCCCCGTAGGGGCCGGCGTCTTCCCGCCCCGACGCCGCGAAATCCCCGGAACCTTCCCGAAGCCGCCGGGCCTGGTCCCGGGTGAGCAGCGGGAAGAAAGCCTCCGGTTCCGTCCCCGCCCATCGGAGGATTGCCCGCCGGAAATCGGCATAGGGAACGCCCAGTCCGGCGGCCACGGCGGCGGGGTCCGCCGAGGCGTCGGGGTTCGGAAGAGATTCTTTTTCCAGAAAGAGAACGGCTTTTTCTATCAAGACGTAGTCCCTGGCGGCCTGCGAGAAGTCGGGCTTTTCCATGCCCTCCATTGTAAGGTCCCGGAGAGGGCGGGGCAAGGGGAGGCGGGAGTGGTGAGTAAATAGAGAGGGTACCCCCCGGGCCGGGGCTCCGTCATCGGCGGCAGGCGGCCCCCGCCGCGGAAGGGTCTCCATCGCGCGGAAGGATCCGGACCAGGACGCCGCCGGCGCCGATGCCCGGCGGCGCGGAGACGTCCCCTACCGGATCAGGAAACTGCGAAGCCGCCGGACCAGGCTGATTTTCTGCACCGGGATTTCCAGGCTTTCCCCATGGGGTTCCCGCTCCGCCGTCAGAACCAGGTCGACCCCGTCCCGGCGCAGTTCCCGGGGCCGGACCAGGAAACGGGAGGGGACGCCGTCGGCGGAGTGGAGAAGGATTTCCAGGCCGTCGAAGCCGTCCTCCAGCGCCTGCCGGATGACCAGCACCTTGCCGTTGTAGTCCAGGCCCCGGGCTTCGGCCCTCTCCCTCCGCGCCGGGTCGGGGCGGATCTGCTCCGGCGATATCACCAGGCCCCGGCGGATCCTCTCCCGGATTTCTCCGGCCTGGTCTTCCGGCAGGTCCGCGGCGGAGAGCCGCCGGAGGAGCTCCTCCCGGATGGCCCGGGGGTCCGGAGTTCTCCCTGCCCGGGACTCCGTGCCGGGCGGGGGAAGGTCGATCCGGGGGGGTGAAAAGGGCCGGGGGAAGAAAACCCCGCCCGGAAAGAGCGGGGGCGGAACAGGGGCGGGGTTCGCCAGGGCCGGCGGCGGGGACTGTCCGCCGGGGAGAGGATTTTCCCCCTCCCCCCAGAGCCGGGGATTGGGGACCAGACCCTCCGCGCCGCAGGGCAGAAGCATCCGGAAGTCCTGCAGGTCGCCGAGCATCTCCTCGGTCAGAAAAGGCCTTTCCATCAGGCCCTGGGCGGCGAGGCGGCCCAGGAGGATCAGTGTTTTCCGCGTGTATGCCCTCCCGCTCCCCAGGGCGGGCAGGAAGGCCGCCAGCCTTTCCGCCTCCTTCCAGGCGGTCCAGAGATCCTCCTGCCGCCCGCAGCGGACCAGGAGGCAGAGCCGGGCGATTTCCGGAAACCCGGCGAACTCCTTCCACGCCTCGGGATCCGGCTTGCCCCCGCTCCGGGGCATCAGTCCCAGGGCGGCGAGGGCCTGGCTGAGCCGCGGCAGCCGGGAGGAGCGGAAATCCTCCGGAAGTCCCCCGACAGGGGGAAGGGGCGGAAGGCTCTCCGGAGAGGCGGGAAGGGAGGGAAACAGGAGCCCCGGATCGACGACGTCCCGGCTCAGGTCGTCCCACAGATGGGGGTTCGGCAGGAATGTCTCTTTCCCGGACCCGCGATCCAGATAGATCAGCAGCCGATCCCGGAGGTTCAGGAGGGCGAGGGGCAGGGTCCGCTCCTCCGGCTCTCCCTGGAAAAAAATCGCCAGATCTTCCGCGCCGGGGGCGTTCAGGAGACTCACCGCGGTGATGATCCGGGCATCCCGGTGGTCCACCAGACCGATCATGCGCCTGCGGGTTTCGGGACGGCGCAGAAAGACTTCCAGAGCGTCCATGAGCTGGTGCTTGTTGAAGGGGGTGGGGAAATCCCCCAGATAATTTCTGAGGACATCGAAGAAGGGCCCGTCCGGCAGGGTCAGGAAGGAGGATCTCCATCGGGCGGGAGCGGACGCCCCCATCGTCGGGCCGCGGCGAGGATTCACCGATCCGGTCAGCCCGTTCCGAAGATTATGTCGTAGGTGTCCATGGCGATCTGCAGCTCTTCGTTGGTGGGCACCACCAGGACCGCCACCTGGGAATACTCATGGGAGATGATCCCGGGATTGCTTCCCACCTCGACGTTTTTCACCGGGTCCAGGAAAACCTTCAGCGTCTCCAGCCGCTTGCAGATCCGTTCCCGCATCTTCACGTTGTTCTGCCCCACCCCGCCGGTGAAGACCAGAATGTCGAATTTGATGATGTTGGCGGCGTAGGCGCCGATGTACTTCCTGATCCGGTAGGCGTAGACATCCAGGGCCTCCTGGGCGTTCCTGTCTCCGCCGGCGGCGGCCTTTTCGATGTCCCGCATGTCGTTGGAGATGCCCGAGAGTCCCAGCATGCCGCTCTTCTTGTTCAGCAGAGTGTCCAGCTGGTCCGCCGTGTAGCCCCGCTTCATCAGGTACAGCAGCACCGCCGGGTCGATGTCCCCGGACCGGGTTCCCATGACCAGCCCCTCCAGGGGGGTGAACCCCATGGAGGTGTCGATGGATTTCCCCCGGCGGATGGCGGTGATGGACGCCCCGTTGCCCAGGTGACAGGTGATGACATTGGTGTTTTCCTCGGACCTCCTGGTCATCCGCAGGGCCTCGCCGGCCACGTAGCGGTGGCTGGTTCCGTGAAACCCGTAGCGGCGGATCCGGTATTTTTCGTACAGCTCCCGGGGTATGCCGTAGAGGTAGGCGGCGGGGGGCAGGGTCTGATGGAAGGCGGTGTCGAAGACCGCCACCTGGGGCTTGTTTCCCAGAAGGCCGATGGCTTCCCGGATCCCCGTCAGGTTCGGCGGGTTGTGCAGAGGGGCCAGCTCCGAGACCTCGTCGATGGTCCGGATGACATCGTCGTCTATGAGCACCGAGGCGGCGTAGGCCTCCCCGCCGTGGACCACCCGGTGGCCCGCGGCGGCGATCTCGTCCAGGCTGTCCATCATTTTTGCGCCGGGATCGATCAGGGCGTCCCGGACCAGCCCCATGGCGGTCCGGTGGTCGGGGATGAGGGTCTCCTTCTCGTACACGCCGCCGGCGGATTCCTGGCGGATCTTGCCGGGGGCCTTTTCCCCGATCCGCTCCACCAGGCCCTTGCCCAGGCTCCGTCGCTCGGGCATGTCGTAGACCTCGTATTTGAGGGAGGAACTTCCACAGTTGATGACCAGGATCTTTTTCATGACGGGCGCTCTCCTTGACACGGCGGGGGTCCGCTGGGGTAATTGCCCCATTGTACACCCGGTTTTCCGAAATGGGAAAGAGAATCGATGAATCTTTATCCATCATTGCCCGACGGCGGAAAGGAGCGTATACTGGGGGCATGAGCCCCACGAAAACCTTCGTCCTGGACACCAACGTTTTCATCCATCGGCCCGACGCCCTGCTGAGTTTCCGGGATTCGGAAATCGTCATCCCCCTCTGGGTGCTGGAGGAACTGGACAATCTGAAAACCCGCAGCGACGAGAAGGGGAGGAACGCCCGCCACGCGGTCCGTTTTCTCGATCAGGCGGGCAGGAAGGGCCGGCTGAACGAAGGGGTCCGCCTGGAAAACGGGTCGACCGTGTCGGTGGCCCTGACCTACGCCAAGGACGCCCCCATCGATTTTTCCGCCGATTCGCCGGACAACAAGATCATCCTCACCGCCTACGAGCTCCAGCAGCAGCAGGGCAAGACGGTGTTCTTCGTATCCAAGGACATCAACGCCCGGGTCAAGGCCACCTCGCTGGGGATCAAGGCGGTGGATTACGAGAAGCAGAAGGTCAGCATCGACAAGCTGTACCCGGGCTATCTGGAGGCGGAAATTTCCCAGGATGCCTGTGAGGGTCTCCGGGAGACGGGAGCCCTCCCGTGGCAGGACGATCTGTTTCCCAATCAGTTCGTCCTTCTCCGGGTCCGGGGGGGACGGGATTCCCGGGGGGACGCCGGGGAAGCCAGGGCCGACGGGGACTCTCGGGGGGGGCGGGCAGCCGAAGGCGCCCGGGCCGCCGAAGGCTCCCGGAACGAAGAAGAGCCGATCCTCACCCGATACAACCGGGAGGGGCGGGAACTGCAGCTCGTCGCTCCGGGACCGGCGGCGATCTCCGGCGTCAAGCCCCTTAATTTTCAGCAGCGCATCGCCTTCGCCCTCCTTCTGGACCCGGAGATCCAGCTGGTGTCGCTGGTGGGCAAGGCCGGCACCGGGAAGACCCTGCTGGCCATCGCCGCGGGCCTGAAGATGACCATCGAGGACCAGAAATACTCCCGGGTCCTGGTGAGCCGCCCGGTGATTCCCCTGGGCAAGGACATCGGCTACCTCCCCGGCCCCAAGGACGAAAAACTGTCCCACTGGATGCAGCCCCTCTTCGACAACCTGGACTACATCCTCAGCGTCTACAAAAAGCCCACCCTGAAAACCGTGGACCAGCTCATGGCGGGCAAGCACATCGAGCTGGAGGCCATCGCCCATATCCGGGGACGATCGCTGCCGGGCCAGTACATCATCATCGACGAGGCGCAGAACCTGACTCCCCACGAGATAAAGACCATCGTCAGCCGGGCGGGACAGGGGACGAAGGTGGTGCTCACCGGCGACCCCTACCAGATCGACAGCCCCTACCTGGACGCGGACTCCAACGGCCTGTCCTACCTGGTGGACGTCTTCAAGAACCAGCCGATATTCGGCCACGTGACCATGAGGAAATCCGAACGGAGTCTCCTGGCGGAACTGGCGGCGGAACTGTTGTAGACCATGCCTCTCTGGAAGAAGAGCTTCTTCGCGATCATCGCGGCGGAGATGCTGGCCATAGCCGGTTTCGGGACCTCCACCCCCATTCTGCCCTTTTTTCTGCAGGATTTGGGCGTCCGGGACCCGGCGGCCCTGAAGTTCTGGGTGGGGGTCATCAACTCCTCCTCCTCCCTGTCCCTGGCGGTGATGGCCCCCATCTGGGGCCGGCTGGCGGATTCCTACGGCCGCCGGTCCATGCTGCTGCGGTCCATGTTCGGCGGGGGGCTGGTCATTTTCCTCATCGGTTTCGCCCGGAGCCCTTCGCTGGTGCTGACGCTCCGCATCCTCCAGGGAGCGGTGACCGGCACCGTGGCGGCGGCGACGGTGATGGTGGCGGGGCTGGTTCCGGAGGAGGAGGTGGGCCACCGGATGGGCCTCCTGCAGACCGCCATCTTCATCGGCAACTCCCTGGGGCCTTTTCTGGGGGGGTACATGGCCGACGCCCTGGGGAACCGCTTCACCTTTTTCGCCACCTCCCTGATGCTGATCGCCGCGGGCTTCATCGTCAGGTCCTTCGTGACCGAGACCTTCCTCCCCCTGCGGCCGGAAAGATTCCGGCTCCGGGATCTGGTCCCGGACTTCCCGATTCTCCGGGAGAACCGGCGCATCCTGGTTCTGATCGTCCTGGCGGCGCTCATCCAGGCCGGGAACTCGGTGGTGGTTCCGGTGCTGCCCCTGCATATCCAGAACATCGCCCGGACGGGCGCGAAGGTGGGTTCCATTTCGGGGCTCATCATAGGGGCCGGCGCCTTCGCCTCGGCGGTGTCCGCCGCCTCCATGGGGCGCTTCGCCTTCCGGGTGGGTTACGGGAAGCTTCTTTTCTTCGGCTTCGCCGCCGCCTCGGCGCTGCACCTTCCCCAGGGAGTGGCGGGGGACCCCTGGAGCATCCTTCTGTTCCGGATCCTGAGTTCCCTGGCTCTGGGCATGACGGTGCCCGCCATCAACGCCCTCATCGCCGTCACCGCGGCCAAGGAGAAGCAGGGCTCGATATACGGCCTCTCCTCGGCGATGAACGCCGTGGGGATGGCCGCCGGGCCGGTCATCGGCTCGGCGGTGGCCCTGGTGGCGGGTTATCGGGCGGTGTTCTTCGCTTCCGCGGCGATCCTCGGTTTTTCCGCCCGGCTCACCCGGCGGGGTTTCTCGTCCGCCGACGGGGGCGCGACCCCCATCACCTGAAGCAGGTCCCGGGCACCGGCCTTGATGGCCTCCGCGGCGGTATTGAACTTGAAGCCGATGAACACTCCCAGCCCCGAATGGATCGCGTCGTGGACGAAGTTGGTCAGCAGCTTCAGGTAGGCATTCCTGTTCGCCTCCCCGGAAGAGGGGTTCCGCAGCACCAGCGGGGATAGCCGGAAGGTTTCCACCAGGACCGCCAGCTGTTTCAGCGCCACCGGGAACAGATCCCTGATCAGATGGAAATATCTCTCGTGGTACTCCTCGTCCTTCTCCACCAGGTAGTGGATCTGCCGATACTTGTCCCTGACATAGGCGCCCCGGGGGTTTTTCCGTTTGGGCACAAAATCGTAGACCCGGTTCTGCACCCCGTGGGAATTCATGATCTTCGACAGGGCGAAGTGGAAAAGCAGGACCCCCAGGAGATTGCGGGTGAAGGAGTCCAGTTTCTCGTGCCGCCGGACGCCCTCCGCCAGAACCCGGGAGACCGCCTCGTGGATCTTCTTCTCCGTCCGGGGCGATCGGGCGCCCCCGAAGATCCGGGTGGAGTCCCCGATCTCCTCCAGGGCCTCGTCCAGCACGGCCCGGGCCCGCAGGGCGTGGATGCGGAGCAGGTTTTTCTTCAAGGTTCCCACGAAGGACCGCAGGGCGGCCCGGTTTTTTTCCGTCGTCAGGGCCTTCTTTTTTCGGGCCAGAAACTTGCCGTACCGGGGGGTGCCGGAGGAGGCGTGGAAATCCCGGTAGTACTCTTCCAGTTCCCGGCAGTAGACCTCCACGTTGGAAATCTCCCCCCGCCGGGCGATGTAGTGCAGGATCAGGTTGCGGCTGTTCTCGTCCAGGTCCAGATCATCGGGGGTGTCCGCCAGGAGCTTTTTCTGCAGCACCTCGCAGGCTTCCAGCAGTTTTATCCGGATGCTGCCCTCCAGGGACAGGGCGTTCTGCAGAAGGTCCAGCGCCGGGTCGTGGGGGATGAAAGCGATGTCCACCGTCCGCGACACCCGGAGATCCAGGCGCAGCTCCGGCTGCACATGGCGGTTATAGTTGTCGATGATCCCCCGGGGGTTGAAACCGCCGTCCTGAACGAGAAGGTATTTGTTGTGCCAGAAATAAATACCGATGTCCGGAGCCGTCTCCAGGGCCGCCTTCACATAGCCTCCGGCGGACACGTGGGAGGTGGGCTCCGAGGTGGCCACCACCAGAAGGTGGGCGGCGAAGGGCAGAAAGGCGAGGTTTTCCTCCCGTCCCGTGCCGGCGGGAAGGTCCAGAATCAGAAGGTCGTAGCGGCGATGCATGTCCCGGGCGAAGGAGGAGAACAGACGCAGCAGCGTCCCCGAGCCCTCCTCCCGGCTCAGCTTGGGGCGGGGAAAGAGGAGGTCCAGGTTGGCGAAAACCGGGACGGCGTAGTCCTCCAGGGTCGCCGGCTGCGCGCCCGTTCCCCCGGACCGCCCCAGCCGGTCCTCCCCCAGATCCAGTATGGTGGCGATGTTGGACAGGGGGTCCATATCGCAGAGTCCCACCCGGATCCCCAGGCGGGCGTAAAAAACCGCCAGATTCAGGGCGGTGGTGGACTTTCCCACCCCCCCCTTGCCGGAGCCCACGGCGAGGGTCTTTCTTTTGAGGGCGGCGGCGATGTTCGGCGTAGGGTCTTTTTTCATCGTTCAGGATTATAGTCGGTATTCCGGAGACGGGAAAGGAGGGAAAAAGCCCCGGCTGCGGATTCTGGTCATTTCCGGCGAACCGGTGTATAATCACCCCCATTATGGATGCGAGTCTTACGGATCTTCTGGAATCCCTGGAGAGAGAGCACCAGGAGCTTCAGTTCTCGTCGTTTTCCTCCGAAACCGCCCTGGATATCGGGCTGCTTCTCATGGAGAGGGCGAAGAAGGAAAAACGGGCCATCGCCATAGACATCACCCGTTTCGGGCACCAGCTCTTCCATTATTCCTTCGACGGCACCCGGCCGGACAACGACGAATGGATCAAACGGAAGGTCAGGACCGTGGCCAGGTTCGGCAAAAGCTCCTACTACATGGGTGTGTTTCTCCGGCACCACGGGTTGTCCCTGGAACAGAGATACTTCGTCTCCACGACGGAGTACGCCGTTCACGGCGGCGGTTTTCCCATCATCCTCCGGGGCACCGGGGTCGTGGGCGCCATCACCGTGTCCGGCATGGCCCACGAGGAGGACCACCTTTGGGTCGTGGAGGCAATCCGCGCCCATCTTGCGGAAAAGGGGAAATGAAGCGGACCGTAACCGCGGCCCTGGCCCAGGCGGCCCGGGCCTTTCCCGACAGGACCTACGCGGCGCGAAAAACCGACGCGGGCTGGCTGTCCTTCTCCTATTCCGAGATCCATGCCATGTCCCGCCGCTTCGCCTCCTGGCTCCTGAAGAGCGGCCTTCGCAAGGGCGACCGGGTTGCCGTCCTCGCCGAGGGAAGCCCCGAATGGATCGTGGCCGAGATGGGGACCCTGCTGGCGGCGGGGGTTTCGGTGCCCCTTTCGATCCAGCTCATGCCGGAGGAAATCGTCTTCCGGATGAATCATTCCGGGGCGACGGTGCTGGCCGTAGGGGGGGCCGCCCTGGAGAAGGCCCTTCAGGCCGCTCCGGGCATCGAACGGCCCTTCACCCTGGTCTTTCTGGGGGAGGACGGCCCCGCCCTCCGGGAAGCCCTGGCCCCCTTCCCCCCGGAGAGAGCCCTGGCGCTGGCGGAGTGCCTGGATCGGGGCGCCCGGGACTTTCCCTTCGACGAACTGGCCCGACTGGAGGAGGAGATCTCCGAGGACGACCTGGTGTCCATCTCCTACACCTCCGGGACCACCGGCAACCCCAAGGGCGTCATGCTGACGCACCTGAACTATTATTCCAACAGCCAGGACGCGGTGCGGGTGTTCCAGATTCCTCCCTTGGAGTATCAGACCCTTCTGGTTCTGCCCTGCGACCACGCCTTCGCCCACACCACGGGGATCTTCTGCTCCCTCCTGCGGGGTATCTCGCTGTATTTCGCCGACATGAGGGGGGGCCGGCTGGGGATGATCCGCAGCCTCCCCCAGAGTCTGCAGGAGACCAGCCCGGTCTTCCTGCTGACGGTGCCTTCCCTGGCCGCGTCCTTCCGGAGGAAAATTCTGCGGGACATCGACAGGAGGGGCGGAATCGTCCGGACCCTTTTTTACATGGGGCTCCGGGCGGGGATCAGGTACCATGGGGACGGATGGAACCGTCCCCGGCTCCGAACCCGGATTCGGGCCTGCGTCCCCTACCGCCTGGCGGACCGGCTCGTATTTTCGAAGATCCGGGCACTCTACGGAAACCGGCTGAAATTTTTCGTCGGCGGGGGGGCCCTGATGGACGTGAAGCTCCAGGAGTTTTTCAACGCCCTGGGCATGCCGGTGTATCAGGGCTATGGGCTCACCGAGGCTTCCCCGGTGGTTTCCACCAACTCCCCCCGGGCGCACAAGTTCGGCAGCTGCGGCAAGATCCTCCCCGGCTCCAGCTGCGAGATCCTGAACTCCGGCGGCTATCCCGCGGGGATCGGGGAGGTGGGGGAGATCTGCGTCCGGGGGCCCAACGTGATGAAGGGTTACTACCGCAACGAGGAGGCCACCCGGGAGGTTCTGAAGGACGGACTTCTGCGCACCGGAGACCGGGGCTACGTGGACGAGGACAGGTTTCTCGTCGTGGTGGGCCGGGAGAAAGCCCTGCTGATCTCTCCGGACGGGGAAAAGTACTCCCCCGAGGAGATCGAGGAGGCCATGACCATCGGCTCGCCCATGGTGCACCAGATCCTGCTGTACAACGACCACCGGAAGTACACCTCCGCCCTGGTGGTTCTGGATCAGGAGGCGGTTCGGGCTGCGGCGGCGGAGAAATACCTGACCGACCCGGAGGACATCCTTCAGGAGATCCGGGACTCGATTTTTTCCTTCCGCCGGGACCCGTATTACGCCAGGAGGTTCCCACCCCAGTGGCTGCCCGCCACCTTCCGGATCCTGGAGGAAGCCTTCAGCGAGGAGAACGGCATGATGAACTCCACGCAGAAGATCCTGCGCCACAGGGCGCTGGAGATCCATCGGGATAAAATCGAGGGCATGTATGCCGAGGGGGGCGATTCGCCCCTGGGCGAGGCGAATCTGGAGGCGGTCAGGAGGATTTTTCGAAAAACTCCCGATGCAGCAGTCTGACCGCCTCGTCGCAGTTCTCTTCCATTACAACGAAACTCAGGTTGATGTTCGACGCCCCCAGGGAAATGAGCTTGACGGGGATGTCCCGCAGGGCCTGAAAAACCCGGACGAAGAAGGACTGCTCCTCCCAGACATCCCGGCCCACCAGACAGATGGTGGCCTTGTCGCGGCGGATGTCCACGTCGGAGAACTCCTCCAGGTCCCGGACGATGCTTTTCAGATAGGCGGTATTCTCCACGCTCATGGTCACCGACACCTCCGACGTGGCCACCAGGTCCACCGAGGTCTTGTGCTTCTCGAAAACGGTGAAGATCCGGTTGAGAAAGCCGTAGGCGTTCAGCATCCGGGTGGAAATCACGTTGATCAGTGTGACCTTTTTTTTGAAGGCGATGGCCCGCAGCCCCCGGCCCCTGGTCTCGGCCAGGATCACCGTTCCGGGGTGGGCCGGGTCGTTGGTGTTTTTTATGAACACCGGGATGCCCTGTTCCACCGCCGGCTGGATGGACGAGGGGTGGACCACCTTGGCGCCGAAGTAGGCCAGCTCCGCCGCCTCCCCGTAGCTGATCTTGGGAATGCTTCGGGCCTCGGGGACGAGCCTCGGGTCGGTGGTGAGGATGCCGCTCACATCGGTCCAGATCTCCACCGTTTCCGCCCCCAGAGCGGCCCCGATGATGGTGGCGCTGTAGTCCGACCCACCCCGGCCCAGGGTGGTGGTGACCCCGTCCCGGGTGGAGCCGATGAAACCCTGGCAGATCACCAGCTTGCCCGGGGCGGGCTTCAGCTTCCGCCGGGTCAGTTTCCGGGTCTCCCTGAAGTCCGGCGCGGCGGACATGAAGCGGTCGTCGGTGCGCATGAAGGTCCGGGAATCCGCCAGGTCCGCCTTCAGTCCCCGCTCCCGGGCCCGGGCCGCCAGCAGGGTGGTGGAGAGGAGTTCTCCATACGAGACCACCGCGTCGCTGGACCGGGGGGAGCATTCCTTCAGCAGCGACAGCCCCTTGGCCAGGGACAGAAGCCCCCGGCGCATCCCCTCGATCCTCTCCCTGGCCTGGGCGAGGTTTTTCCCCGACAGGAAGGACTCCGCCAGATCCAGATGCCTCTGGATGATTTTTTCCACCACCCCCATGGCGCCGTTCCCGTCCCCCGTCACCGCCAGATCCGTCATCATCAGAAGCGAGTCCGTCACCTTGGACATGGCCGACGACACGACCACCGGCGCCGACTCCAGGCGCGACACCGCGATATCCAGGGCCTTGTCCATCATCTCGGCGCTGCCCACCGAGGAGCCGCCGAATTTCATCACGATCATGTTACCGTCCCGGAAAGAGGAGTTTTTCCGTTGCAATGGTAAATCACCATGTTTCGGCGAGCCGTGTCAAGCCGGGGTCGGCGGGCGATCCCTTTGACAAGCCGGCCCTTTCGGTACACCTCCTCCGGGGACATGACCTTTTCCACCCCGGGGCGGGCGATCCCTTTGACAAGCCGGCCCTTTCGGTATACCCTTTCCTGGAATCCGATGCGCCCGGGGCGGACCTCCGATTTCCATCCCGCCGATCGATGAACTCCTGCGAGCGCCGCCCCGAGCCCATCGAAACGAAAAGGACACCGACATGGACAGAACGAAACGATATACCCGGCTGCTGAAGGAAGAGACGGCCCTGGCGGTGGGCTGCACCGAGCCCATCGCCATCGCCCTGGCCTGCGCCAAGGCCCGGGAGACGCTGCTGGGCGAGGCCGCCGAGGTCCCCGACCCGGACCGGATCGAGCTGGCACTGAGCCGAAACATCATCAAGAACGCCCTGGGGGTGGGCATCCCCGGGACGAAAATGACCGGCATCCCCATCGCCGCCGCCCTGGGCTACGCCGGGGGCGAGTCCTCCCGGGGGCTGGAGGTGATCTCCGCGGTTCCGCCGGAGAAGATCGAAAAGGCCGCCTCCTTTGTGGAGCGGCATCTGGTCTCCATTTCCCAGTACGAGGGGGAGGAGAACCTGTACATCCAGGCCCGGGTGGTCCTGGGGGACCGGTCTTCGTCGGTGGTCATCCGGCACACCCACACGGGGATCGCCCGGATCGAACGGGACGGGAAGATCCTCTTCGAGGATTTCACCGATCCGGAGGAGGCGGGGACGGAGCCGGAGATCTCAACCCGGTCGCTTCTGGACATCTACGAGTTCGCCCGGGAGGCCCCGCTGGAGCCGCTGAAATTCCTTCTGGAGGGGGCCCGTCTCAACAAACTCGTCGCCCTGGAAGGGCTCCGGGGGGCCTACGGTCTGCAGGTGGGGAGGTCCATAAAGGCGGGGGTGGAAAAAAAGATCCTCTCCGAGAGCATCACCACCTACGGGGTTGAGCTGGCCTCGGGGGCCTCGGACGCCCGGATGGCGGGCTGCAACCTCCCGGTGCTGACCAACTCGGGCAGCGGAAACCAGGGCATCACCGTGTCGCTGCCGGTGGTGGCCGCCGCGGAGAAGATGGGGCTGGGGGAGGAGGAACTGCACCGGGCCCTGGTGATGAGCAACCTGGCGGCCATCCACGCCCGCAAAGGGCTGGACCGCCTTACGGCGATGTGCGGCGCCTTCACCGCCGGCATCGGGGCCTCCTGCGGGATCGTCTTCCTGCTGGGGGGCGGGGTGGCGCGGGTCTACCGGGCGGTGCAGAACATGGTGGCCAACCTCACCGGCATGGTCTGCGACGGAGCCAAGGACGGCTGCGCCCTGAAGATCGCCTCGGTGGTGGAGGCGGCCTTCCGGTCCGCCCTGCTGGCCATGGAGGATATCTCCATAAACGGGGACAAGGGAATCAACGAAAAGGACGTGGAAAAGAGCCTGAGGAACCTGGTCCGGATCGGGAACACCGGCATGGACGACACGGACCGGATCATCCTGGACATCATGGTCTCCAAGGATCCGGCGGCGCCGGGGCCCTCGGCTTGACAGCGGGAAATCCGGGGCATTAGACTTTTAAGCGACACGATAACAAAAACAGGAGGACTCGTCATGATCCGATGTGGAAAGACCGTTCGGCGGCTCGTTCTGCTGGGGCTGGCTCTCACCATGACGCTGGTGAGCTGCGGCGAGAAAAAACCCGCTGCGGCGGCTAAGGATGCCGCCGGGGAAGTCTCCGGGAAACTCGTCATCTACACATCCATGTACGAAGACATCATCGAAAAAATGACCCAGACCCTGAACACCCGGTTCCCCAAGGCGGAAATCAAGTTCTTCTACGGAGGCACCGGCACCCTGCAGGCCAAGATCGCCGCGGAGATGAACGCGGGAAAGCTGGGCTGCGACATGATGATGCTCGCCGAGCCTTCATATTCTCTGGAGCTGAAGGAAGCGGGCATTCTGCATAAGTACGTTTCCCCGGCGCGGGACAGGCTGGCCTTCGAGTACGACTCCGAGGGCTACTGGTACCCCGTGCGGGTCCTGAACATGGTTCTGGCCTACAACCCGGACAAATACTCCCTCGGCGACATTCCCCACACCATGCAGGGTTTCGCCCACGACCCCAGGCTCAAGGGTTTCATCTCCATGCCCAACCCCCTCACCGCGGGCTCGGCCCTGGCGGCCATCAGCGCCCTCAGGGACAAGTACGGTTACGAATACTACACCGCCCTGGGGAACCAGAAGGTCATGGTGGAATCCGGATCGGTGGCGCTGACGAAACTGGAAACCGGCGAATGCAAGGTCATCATGATTCTTGAAGAGTCGGTGCTCAAAAAACGGGAAGAGGAGAAATCCAAACTCACGGTCATCTATCCCGATGACGGCAGCGTGCTGATTCCGTCCACCATCATGACGGTGAAGGGGGAGAAGAGCGCCAACAACAACACCAGGGCGGCGGAGATCGTCACCGACTGGTTCCTTTCCGAGGAAGGGCAGGCCGCCATCGTCGGCGGCTGGATGCACTCGGTGCTGAAGAATTACGACAAGCTGCCCTACGACGCCATCCCCACCGCCAAGATCCTGGCGGCCAGCATGCCCGTCAACTGGGAAAAAACCTTCCGTCAGAGAGAGGAAATGCGGAAGAAGTTCGAGGACAACGTCACCATCAAGAAGGCGAAGTAAGGCCGCGCTATCCCCGGCCCCCGTCCACCCGGGCTTTCTCCGGTCCGGCGACGGGGCGCCGATGCGAGGCTGCGGGCTCCCATGGGGACCCGCGGCTCGTCGGCTTCCTCTCCAGGGTCCTTTTGAGAAACTCACCTACCTGTTGACAAACCCCGGATATTCTGGTTTGAAGTGGAACCTTGGGTAGCCGCCCTTCAACCTTTCCGGAAAAAGGAGTATGCCCATGCAAACCCGCGCCGCCCCCCCGGAGAAACGGTTCTATTTCGACATCAAATGGCTGGTGATCGGGGCGATCATCCTTTTCCTGACGGTCTTTCAGGTCTTTCCCTTCCTGTACCTCCTGCTGCGGTCGGTATTTTCGGAGGGCCGGTTTTCCCTGGACGCCTTCAAACGGGTCTACACCTACCCGCTGAACTGGCAGGCCCTGGTGAACACGGTGGTGACCTCCTTCTTCTCCATGGTTTTCGGCATCCTCATCGCCTTCCCCCTGGCCTGGCTGGTGGGGCGCACCAACCTGATAGGGAAGAAGTTTTTCCGCTCCCTCTTCGTCATGACCTACATGGTGCCCCCCTACGTGGGCGCCATGGCCTGGCTGCGGCTCCTGAACCCCCGGGTGGGAAATCTGAACCTCCTTCTGCAGCACCTGTTCCGGCTGGACAGGATGCCCTTCAACATCTATTCCGTGGGAGGGCTCATCTGGGTCCTCACCACCTTCTATTACCCCTACGCCTTCATCACCATCTCCCGGGCCATGGAAAAGATGGACCCCTCCCTGGAGGAGGCCTCCCGGATTTCCGGCGCCGCGCCGCTGAAGACCCTGGCCACCATA
>Ga0302245_1001447_pt1 | contig 15890 bp, 14 predicted proteins | sample AAG_UR_Thr_MG_FD_193512 | JGI IMG/M metagenome (GOLD analysis project Ga0302245, IMG submission 193512) | Enriched activated sludge microbial communities from anaerobic digester in WTTP, New Holstein, Wisconsin, United States - AAG_UR_Thr | ecosystem: Engineered > Bioreactor > Anaerobic >... | reverse complement strand
TTCATCGAGGACAAGGATGCGGAAAACCCCTCCACCCAGACCGCCTTCACCCTGCTGCAGGAGCAGCTCCGGGATGTCCTGTCCACCCTCCCGCCCCGGGAGCAGGAGGTCCTCAAGATGCGCTTCGGTCTCGAGGACGGCTACTCCTTGACCTTGGAGGAGGTTGGCCTGTATTTTAACGTGACCCGCGAAAGGATCCGTCAGATCGAGGCGAAGGCGCTGCGACGCCTGCGGCATCCCAAGAGGAGCCGCCGGCTGAAAGATTATCTAGATCATTAACGAGAGGGAAACATGATTCACGATGTATTCGAGAAACTTCGGGCTCTGCAAAGTATTCTCTCCAGAAAATTCGAGATCGAGCACGAGATCCGGGACATCCCCAAAGGTCTCGCCACCAAAACCGAACTGGTCAACCGGCTGAAGAAATCCTATATCGAGAAGAACGAGCAGCGGGAGCAGATCAAACAGCGGATCAAGGGGTTCCGGGAGAAAATGGCCGAGGCCGAGCAGAACCGGGAAAAGCTGGAAGGCCAGATGGACATGATAAAAACCCAGCGGGAGTACGAGGCGCTGGACAAGGAGATCCGGGACGCCTCGGAGAAGGAGATGCAGTTCCGCCGGGATCTGCAGAAGGAAGAGAAGATCCTGGAGGAGATGGCCCATCTCATGGAGCGGGAGGAGTCCCTGATCCAGGAGCAGGAGGCCGAACTGGCCGCGGAGCAGGAGAGGATCAGGAACGAAAGCGACGGCCTCATGGAGCGGCTCCGGGAACTGGAGAAGGAAGAAAAGGAAATCGTCCCGGGTCTGGACCCGGAGATGATATTCAAATTCGAACGCATCATCCGCAGCAAGGCGGGACTGGGCATCGTGCCGCTGAAGCGGGGCGTCTGTTCCGGCTGTCACATGATCCTGCCCATGCAGTTCGTCAACGATGTGCGGGACGGGGATTCCATCCTGTTCTGTCCCTACTGCAGCCGCATCCTCTTTCATCAGGAGGACGGGGAGGAGGTCTTCGCCGCCGATGCGGAGGAGGGGATCTTCGATGTGGACGACCTGGACCTGGACGACGGGGAGGATGTGGAAGACGACGACTCCGCCGAGGACGAAGGGGAGGAGGCGGAGCACGATGATAACGGGGACGACGACGAGGATGACGAGGAGGAGGACGACGAGGACGAGGACGAGGAGGAGATGTAAGGTGAAAGTTGCGGCAGGCCTGGCCGTCGCCCCTTTATAAAAAGGGGAGGAAAGTCCGGGCTCCGGAGAGCACGGTACCGGGTAACCCCCGGACACGCTCCGACAGGCAGCGTCGCCCTTTGCGGGGCCGCTGAACCGGCGGGGAGTGATAGACAGCGCCACAGAAAATATACCGCCCCCTTCGCCGCAAGGGGAGGGGGTAAGGGTGAAATGGTGGGGTAAGAGCCCACCGCCCCGCCGGCAACGGCGGGGGCACGGCAAACCTTACCGGGAGCAAAGTCAAGAAGCGGAGGGCTGCTCGCCCCTATCCGCGGGTAGACTGCAGGACGGCTTCGGAGACGGAGCCGCCAGATAGATGACGGCCCACGACAGAACCCGGCTTACAGGCCTGCCTTTTTTTCTTCTCCCTCGAACCCCGGTCCGTCCGCCCCGGCTATGCCCGTCCCGGCGGGTACCGTCTCCGCCGCCCCGGTGATCCCCCGTCCGCCGGGTTCGGGCCTCTCCGGTTCGGCGATGCCCAGCCCCATCGGACCCCCCGCGGCCGCGGCGTAGTATTCCTTCTCCCGCAGGATGTCCCCGAAGCTGTTCCAGAGGTCGCCGGACAGCCAGTGCCGGGGGTTGTCGCGGCGGGACACCCCGGAGCCCAGGGCCAGCGGGCTGTTGATGGTCTTGCCCTTCCTGTCCCTGTTTTTCGCCGGCTCCAGAAGATTCATGACCTCCACCACCACCCCCCGCCGGTGATGGGCGTGGACATAGCGGATGGTGCCGTCGGGGTCCACCTCCAGCACCACCCCCGCGTGGGTCAGCGGGTCGTTGGTCCTGTCGCCGTCCCCGTCGGCGTCCCAGGTATTGTCCCAGAAGATGATGTCCCCCGGCCGGGGGTAGGCGTCGAAATGGATGGCCTCCCGGCGGCGCAGGCTCTCGTGGAGCCGCCCCACCCCGTTTCCCGGGAGGAAGGGGAAATCCTTCGTCACATCCAGGGAAAGGCGGTAGTAGATGGCCCCCACGGTCCCGATGCAGTCCAGGGTGAAAACCCGGCCGTTCACCCGCACCCGGTCCTCCGGAGGCCGCCCCAGCAGGGCCTCGGCGGAGGAGACGACCGCCCGCTCATCCGGACCCGGCGCCGCACCGCGGGCAGCGGGGCCGCGATATTCGGTTCCGGACCCGTCCCCCCGGACCGCGGGCCGCCCTCCCCGGTGCGGTCCGGCGCCGCTTCCCGCCTCGGGAAACCGGGCGGAAAACCGGGTGGCGCAGGAGGAGAAAAACACCGCCCCCAGGGCGAGGATAAGGGCCGCCGTCCCCCCGGGCTGCCGCTTCCCGGAGGCGCGTTTCGGAAAGGCCGCGAAGACCATGCCACCCATTGTTTCCCATTTCTCCGGGGATTTCAAGGCACGGGGGGGCATACCGGCTAGAAGGACCCCGTGCGATTTCAAGGGGAGCCGGCAACGGTAAAAATCTGCCGGCGTCCAGCGGGAATCATTGTCTTCATCGCTGTTTTCAGTCAGTCCGACCGGGTTTTTTCCATTGGCCTCCTTGACATCGATCTTCCAGCCGTCATTACGGCAGGAACTTAAAGCGGTTTTTCTCCCGATGTAACCGGTATAACTGAAAAGCCGTCCCCGTTTTCGGGCAGTAGCTCCGAGACGATGCCCAGTCCCACGAGCTGACCAAGGGCCTTGCCGACCGTGGCGGGGGTGATTCCGGTTTTTTCCGTAAGGAGGCCGGCGGTGGCGATGGGTTTTTCCATCAGGGCCCGAGACCCGCAGAGTGGAGGCCGCCGCCCGTCCCAGACCGCCGATTCTGTTTCGGTCACGTTCCGTCAGATTCAGAACCTGCCGGGCATGCCGCGACTCATGATCTCGATATAACCCGCGTAGCTGAACAGGCGGTTTCGTTTCTGGGAGGTCAGTTCCTTGACGATACCGAGCTGCTCCAGGTGGCCGAGGGCCTTGTTGACCGTGGCAGGGGTGATGCCGGTCTTCTCTACCAATGAGCCCGAGGTGGCGATGGGATGCTCCATCAGTGCCCGGTGGACCTGCAAGGTGGATGCCGCCGCCCGTCCCAAATCGCTGATCTTGTCACGGTCCTGGCTCGACAGGTCGAGGAGCTGCTGCGCCGTTTCCACAGCCTGAGTGGCGGTGACCATCACGGCCTCGGCAAAGAAGTCGAGCCAGACTTCCCAGTCGCCGGTCAATCGCACGTTGTTGAGCAACTCATAGTAATACTGGCGGTGCGTCTTGAAGTAGAGGCTGAGATAGAGCATCGGCTCCCGCAGCACCTTCTGCTCGCATAACAGCAACGTAATCAAAAGACGCCCGAGACGGCCATTACCGTCCAGAAACGGGTGGATGGTCTCGAACTGCACATGCGCCAGAGCCGCTTTGAGCAGAACCGGGGTCGGCTCCGGCTGGTCATGGAGGAAGAGCTCCAGCTTGCTCATGCACTCCAGCACCTCCTCAGCGGGCGGCGGAACGAAAGACGCGTTGCCTGGCCGGGTGCCGCCGATCCAGTTCTGGCTTCGCCGGAACTCCCCCGGGGTCTGATTGCTGCCCCGGCCCTTGGTCAGCAGCACGCCATGGATCTCGCGGAACAGCCGCAGCGACAGCGGCAGCCCTTCCTCCAACAGGCGCAGACCGTGGTCGAGGGCGGCGACATAGTTGCTGACTTCCCGCACGTCATCCAGTGGTACGCCGGGTTCCTGATCCAGCTCGAACAGCAGCAGGTCGGACAGCGACGACTGGGTGCCCTCGATCATGGACGAGAGCACCGCTTCCTTACGGACGTACATGTAGAGAAACAGCGAGGTGTCCGGCAGCAAGGTCGAAACACTGTCCAGCCTCCCGAGCGCCAGAAGCGCCTGATCGAACTTGCTGCGCAGCTCCGGCGTCCAGTCGATGGGCGGACGCGGCGGCAGCGGCGCGGGCACGAAGGCCTGGGCCTTCTCACCCCCCGTCGATATGGTCACATATCTGCCTTGGAGTTCCCGCTTCATCCTGCCTGCCTCGAACTTGAAATAAGATTCGTCTTTATTTTATTCTCACCGCACATCCTAAAATAAAGCGTCGGGAAAGAAAAATCAAGCGGATTTCCCGATTAGCCGTTTCGATTTCACCGGACGAGCGTTCGACGCTGCAACGCAGCAGCTGAAGCGGAAAAAAATCACAACCACGGTTCCGATTTTTCGGTTGCCGGAAAGCCCCTGGTATCAAAGAGTTTCGGGCCGTTTACCGGAATGGGCATTCTCCTGAGTCGGGAAGTACCGTTTCAACCCCGCTTCCTTTCCGGGGCCACTTTCGGGCCTGCGTTTTCTCCATTATCCGTTCACTTTAAAAAAGCCGGGTTCCTTGCCTTGTGCAGCGATAAGCGGTGACCTGACCGGAGACCGCCTCAGAGAGCCGACCATCAGCGCCGGCTATTCTTCTTTAGGGATCAGGAAGCCGGAGTTGACCGCGCTTCTTTCCATGGCCGAGGCGGGAGATTTCGAAAAAAGCATCCGGCTACGGCATCGAACGATGACCTGAGACAACTGTCCAAAATGACAATCAGCCGCAAACCCATATCAATCAAGGATGTAGCTTTCCGGACGAGCTTTGGACTTGGTCCGGAGAAAACAGAGAATCCCGGGGCCAAACAGAGAAAGAAAGGCTGGAAGATGGGGAGAATCGATGGTGCGGAGAGGTGCTTTGGAAAGATGTGAAACGGGCTCAAACCCTTTAGAAACAAGAGGAAAAACAAAACTCGTCACTCCGAAGAATGACCCCAGAGAGACGGGTTTGTCTTTTCGAAATGGTGGAGGTGGCGGGAATCGAACCCGCGTCCTGAAACGGATCCGCCAGGCATTCTACAGGTTTATTCGTCCCTTGGTTTGTCGGAAAAGGGCAGGGCGGAACGAAGGCCCGCTCTTTTCGTATTCCGGGAAGTGTCCCTTCTCCGGTCCGGACCCCGGAGTCGGCAAGTCCTGGTTTCTTTCAGGCGCACCGGCCCTCAGAACGGCGTGCCGGGAACCCGTGGCCGGGCTTACGCCGCGGCCAGTTGGTAATCTGCGTTATCGGCAGTTATAGGTTTTGCCGCTTTTTAGGAGTTCGGCCCTCCACCTGCAACCAGACAAACCTTCGTCCCAGTCGAAACCGGTGCACCCCCCTTCGTCTATAAAGATACAATTCCCCCGGGGGAAAATCAAGGGGGCGGAGCCGTTGAGGAGCCAGGCTGTCCGGGTCCGCCGGTTTTCGTGGCCCCCGCCTCCCGAAATGCAGTGGACGGCGAGCGCGTCCGCGGCCTCATCGGGCCGGTTTTCGGGGCCCCGCCTCCCGAAATGAGGTGGACGGCCAGCGCGTCCGCGGCCCCATCGGGGGGTCCGCCGGTTGTACGGAACCTCTTCATCGCGGACTGGGAAAAGGCGGGTCAGTCTACAGCCGCATCCGGAAGTCCCGCTCCGCCTCCCGGCGCAGGTCCTTGTCCTTGATGTCCTGGCGCTTGTCGTAGCCTTTCTTGCCCTTGCAGATGCCCAGGTCGATTTTGACGATCCCTTTTTTCAGGTAGACCTTCAGGGGGATCAGGGTGAAGCCCTTCTCCTCGGTCTTGCGCTCCAGCCGCTTGATTTCCGCAGAGTGGGCCAGGAGTTTCCGCTCCCGGTCCGGCGTGTGGTTGAAGATGGCGGCATGGTCGTAGGGGGTGATGGAGAATCCGATGAGCCAGAGTTCGCCGTCCCGCACCCGGGCGTAGGCGTCGGCGAAGGCGAACTTCCCCGCCTTCATGGATTTGACCTCCGTGCCCTGGAGGACGATGCCGCACTCCAGAGTTTCGTCCACGGTGTAATCGAAGCGGGCCTTGCGGTTGTCCGCCAGGACCTTGACGCCTTCCATGCTCAGCGTTCCGCCGTTTTCCGCGCCGCGGCGGGCCGGAAGCCCAGATAGGGGGTGCACCAGGCGGGGGGCTGGGAGCCCCGGGTGGCGGGCCGCACCGTCCCGGGCGGATTGAGCCAGGAGCCTCCCCGGACCGACATCTCCGCCACGGGATAGTCCCCCGATGGGAGAAAAACCGGGGCCGCGGGGTAGTAGCCGTCGGCGCACCATTCCCAGAGACCTCCCAGCATGGAGCGCAGACCCAGCCGCCCCCGGGGGGCCGCCGCGGCGGGCTGGAGCCCCGACGTGCCCGGCGCCGGGGTCCCCTGACCCAGGTTCAGTGCGGCGGCGTATTCCCAGGCCCACTCGGCGGGGAGAAAGTAACGGTAGGCCGGATCCTTGCCGGTCAGCCATCGGCAGTACGCCTCGGCGGCGGGGTGGGAGACCTCCCGCACCGGAAGGTCCGGCGATGGGGGCCGGGGGGAATCCCCCCAGGAGGCCAGGTACGATTCTTCCGCCAGCCCCTCCCGGACCAGCCGGTCCCGGCCGGCCGGGGCCCAGAGGGGATCCTCCCGGATGAAGAGGGCGAACTCGGCTTCGGTGACCAGGTGGGTCTTCAGATAGAAAGTGTCGATGCCCAGGCCCTCCGGACGGGATGCCCCGGAGGCGGAGTCTCCCCCCCGGGAGCTTCCGGAGGCCCCGGGTCCGACGGTCGCCCCGGCCGACGCTCCACCCCCGCCGGGGCGCAGGAAGCCTCCGGGGATGCGGGCGAACTCGCCGCCGGGAGTGTGGATGTAGGAGGGCTCGGGGAGGCCCGCCGCGGGTCCGGATTTGCCGGCCTGCGGGACGGACCGCGCCTCTTTTTTCGCGGCGTAGGCCGCCGCCGCCTTTTCGGGGAGGACCCGGGAGAGCCAGTCCGGCGCCCCGTCCCCGGCGGCGAGGTACAGGTCCAGAAGAAAGTGGGCGGACCGGACAAGAGACTGGGGGCTCAGGGCGCCGCCCCCCGAATCGGCCAGAAACACGGCGCGGACATAGTCCTCCAGGGCCCCGGGGGAGTCCACCGAGGCGGCGGCGGAGCGGAGCATCTCCCGCAGGGCGGCGGGATCCCCCGCCGGGGAGGAGGCGTAATCCGCCGCGGCCTCCGACAGTGTCGCCGGCGCCCATTGGGAGGACGCGGGGTCCGACAGCGCGCGGCGGGAGAACTCCTCATGGGCGGAGGCCAGAAGCTCCTTCGGGGAGGCCGGCTCCAGCTCCACGGAGAGGGTCATTCTCTTCGGAAAGAAGAGGCTGCCCAGAAGCCGGCGGGGCACCGCCACCTCCAGTTCCCGGGGGGCGAAGTGGGGCTTCCGGATCAGGACCTTCCTGTTCCCCCGGGGAACGAAATACTCCCCCGGGGCGAAGCCCAGCCGCACCCCGTCGACGATGACCGAAGCTCCCTCGGGCCGGACCTGGAAACTGAGCCGCGCCCCGGGATTCCAGAGGCCGGGAAAAACCAGAAGGAAGAAGGCGGCGCAGAGGAGGAGCGCCCCATACAGAACGGGAACATAGGTTCGGGGAGGGACCCCGAAAACCGGCTTCAGGACGACCCTCTCCCGGACGGGAGACTCCGGAGAAGAAATGTTTTTTCGGACTCGAGTGTTTTTTTTCACCGCGTTTCGACTCCCCCGCATTATAGGAACCGGGGGTTCTATTGTCAACGAGAAGGGTATCGTGCTAAGGTTGCCCCACCATGGATCATCTTCGCGACCGGCTCGTGGCCGTCACGGAAAACATCCTCACCCGCCGCCGGGCCCGGAAGGAAGCCAGACGGGAGAAGCAGAAAAAGAAAAATGTGGTGGTGGACTGGCTGGAGGCCTTCGTCTGGGCCGCCCTGGTGGTGCTGGTCATCAACCAGTACCTGCTGCAGGCCTACCAGATCCCTTCGGGCTCCATGATGGACACCCTGCTCATCAACGACAGGATCTTCGTCAACAAGGTGGTATACGGACCCGAACTCCTTCCCGGACTCCTGAAGGTCCCGGGGCTGTTCTCCCCCAGACGGGGGGAGGTGGTGATTTTCGAAAATCCCTCCTACCTCTCCCGGGGCCCCCTCTTCGACATCGTGCAGCGGATTCTGTACATGATGACCCTGTCCATGGTGGACATCGACCGGGACGAGCTGGGGCGCCCCAAGGCGCATTTTCTCATCAAGCGGGCGGTGGGGATGGAGCGCGACCGGATCCGGCAGCGGGACGGGAACCTGGAAATCATGGCCCGGGGGGAGGGCCGCTGGATGAGCGAGACCGACTTCCAGACGTTCTCCGGCATCCGCTATCCGGTGAAGCGCATGATCCCCGAAAGCGAGTACCGGACGGTCCGGCTGGCGGGGATCGGCGTAGCCCACCAGGACATGCGCCTTCCTCTGCGGGAGGAATGGGTCCGGGCGGTGCAGAGCCTGCAGTCCGCAGAATACATGGACGGTTTCACCTTCGATGAGTGGCGGACCCGGACCCTCTACGGAATGAACCCCCAGGACCGGCGTTACGGCGCCCGATGGCGGGTGCACAACGACGGCATCGTCATCCCCCCGGGAAACATCCTTCCCCTGGGGGACAACCGGGACAATTCCCGGGACGGCCGTTATTTCGGTTCGGTGAAGACTTCGAAGATCCTGGGCAGGGCGATGATCCGGTACTGGCCCCCCGGGCGGATGGGCCCGGTGCATTAGGGGAGGTCGATGGTCATTTTCCGGCGTTCCCGCCGATACAAACCCTACCGGCCTTTCCGCCCCACACGGCGCAGGCTGAAGAAACTCCTCCTGCTCCTGGCGGCGGTCTTTATTCTGCATCAGCTTCTCGCCGGCTTCGTCCTGGTAACCCTGAAGGTGGAATCCTCCGCCATGCGGCCCCAGTACCTCCCCGGGCACCGCGTCGCCGCCGTTCCCCTCTGGTACGGCTTCCAGCTCCCTCTCTCCCGCCGCCGGGTGCGGATCTCCGGCCCCGGCCGGGGAGACCTGGTGGTGGTCCGGCCTCCCTACGCGGAGGAGGGATCCATCCCGGATCGGATACTGGGGCCGGTCTTCCGATTTTTCACCGGACAGAAACGGGGCTCCCCGCTGGACAGGCGGCAGGGCTGGGAGAACGATTTCGTCGTCAAGAGAATCATCGCCCTCCCGGGGGACTCGGTGCGGATCCGCTCCGGAGAGGCCTTCGTCCGCCCCCGGGGGACTCCGGACTTCGTTTCCGAGTTCTCCATCTCCCTGGCCCGCTATGACATCAGCCTGGAGGATCTGCCCCCGGGCTGGCGGCCCGAGGATCCGCTGGGGGGCCTTTTCGACGATCTGACGCTGGGGGAGGGGGAGTACTTCGTCCTGGGGGACAACCGCTCCGCCTCCACCGATTCCCGCTTCTGGGGGCCCGTTCCGGAAAACCGGATCTTCGCCCGGGTGCTCTTCCGCTTCTGGCCTCTTCGGGGGGCGAAAAAGGCGTGAGCCCCCGGAGCCTGGTCTCCGCCGCGTCTGTGTATGTGCATATCCCCTTCTGCGCCCGCAAATGCGCCTACTGCGACTTCTTCTCCGTTTCCGGGGCGGATGCGGGGCTCATGGAAGACACCCTGGACGGAGAGATCCGGGAGCTGGACCATCTTCTGGAGGTCCATGAACCCCGACGTCTGCCCAGCCTGTACCTGGGGGGAGGGACCCCCAGCGCCCTGCCCCGGCCCCTCCTGGCGCGTTTCCTGCGGCGGCTCCTGGGGCGGCTGCCGTCGCCCCCCGGGGAGTTCACCCTGGAGGCGAACCCGGAAAGTCTGGACGAGTCTTTCCTGGACCTGGCGGAGGAGGCCGGGGCGGGCAGACTGAGCCTGGGGATCCAGACCTTCCACCGGGAGAGGCTCCGCCGGCTGGGGCGGGCCGCCCGCCCGGAGGACAACGCGGCGGCCCTGAAGACCCTGGCCCGGAGCTGGCGGGGGGAACTCAACCTGGACCTGATCTACGGTTTTCCCGGCCAGACCGGAGAGGAGGCCCTGGACGATCTGGAAAGGCTCCTGGAGGCCGGCCCGGGCCATCTGTCCCTCTACGCCCTCACCGTGGAGGAAGGGACCCCTCTGCACCGGAGAGTCCGGGAGGGCCGTGAGCCGGACGTGGACGAGGACCGTCAGGAGGAGATCCGTGACCTCCTGCACGAAAGGCTGCTCCTCCGGGGTTACCAGGATTACGAAGTCTCCAACTACGCCCGCCCCGGCCGGGAATGCCGGCACAACCTGCGCTACTGGAGGCTGGAATCCTACATGGGGATCGGCCCCGGGGGAGTGTCCACCCTGCCGGGGAAGGATGGCCGTCCGGTGCGGCTCTCCAAGAGACAGGACATCGGCGGGTACATCGCCCGTCCCCTGGACTTCCTGGTGGAGACCCTGTCCCCCCTGGATTTTCTGGTGGACTACCTCCTCATGGGTCTCAGAACCCGCCGGGGGGTGGATGGAAGGGCCTTCCGGCGGATCTTCGGCGCCGCCCCGGAGGACCTTTTTCCCCGCTCCCTGGCCCGGAACTCCTTCCTCTTCGTCCCGTCGGACCGGGACCTGACCCTGACCGACCCGGGGAGGCGTCTTCTCAACCAGGTGGTTCTGGACATCATGGAAGAGCTGGATCGGGGGAGAGGGCTCCGGGAACCCGTGTGGCCCGACCGGGAAAACGGGAAACCTTGACAGCGATTTTTTCCCCATGGTATGGTCAAAGCCACCGGTGAGGACGCGACGTCGAAAGACGCGAAGGAGATAGAATGTCAGGTCACAGCAAATGGGCCACCATCAAGCATAAAAAAGGAGCCGCCGACGCCAAACGGGGAAAGATCTTCACCAAGCTCATCAAGGAAATTTCCATCGCCGCCCGATTGGGGGGAGGGGACATAACCGCCAACCCCCGGCTCAGGGCCGCGGTGCTGAAGGCCCGGACGGCCAACATGCCCAAGGACAACGTGGATCGGGCCATCAAAAAGGGTCTGGGCGAGCTGGAAGGGGTGGATTACCAGGAGATCACCTACGAGGGGTACGGTCCCGGCGGCGTGGCCATCCTCATCGACGTTCTGACGGACAACCGCAACCGGACCGCCGCGGACATCCGGTACATCCTGAACCGGGGGGGCGGAAACCTGGGCGAAACCGGCTGTGTCTCCTACCTCTTCAAACGAAAGGGCGTCATCGGTTTCGACGCCGGGAAAGTCACGGAGGACCGGGTCCTGGAGGTGGCCCTGGAGGCGGGGGCGGAGGATGTCTCCCGGGAGGGCGAGGTCATCGAGGTCATCACCGATCCCGACGAGTTCGAAACGGTCCTGAACGCCCTGGAGAAGGCGGGGCTGGAGCAGGTTTCCGCGGAGATCACCAAGGTTCCGGATTCCTATGTCACCCTGGACAACGAAAAAACCGGAAAGGCCGTCAAGCTCATCGAGGCCCTGGACGATCACGACGACGTGCAGAACGTTTCCTCCAACCTGGACATTCCGGAAGACTTCTCCCCGGACGAATGACCCGGATTCTGGGCCTGGACCCGGGGCTGGCGGAGACGGGCTACGGCATCATCGACGCCGGCTCGGGGCGGTTCCGGCACATCGCCCACGGGGTCATTTCCACGCCCCCGGACATGGAAACCGGAACCCGGCTCAATGTCATCTACGAGAGGCTCCTGGCCCTGGTGCGGGAGTACGGGCCCCGGGAGGCGGGGATCGAGAATCTGTATTTCGCCAGGAACATAACCAGCGCCCTCCCGGTGGCCCAGGCCCGGGGGGTGGCGCTTCTGGTCTTCGCCCGGCGGAAGGTCCTCTGCCGGGGCTACCCGCCCCAGGCGATAAAACAGGCCCTGGTGGGCAACGGTCGGGCGGACAAGAAACAGGTGGGCGAGCTGGTGCGTCTTCTTCTGGGACTTCCGGAGGTCCCGAAGCCGGACCACGCGGCGGACGCGCTGGCCGCCGCCATCTGCCACGCCCACACCCGGGGAGGCTGCCCTGATGTTCAACAGCTTTAAAGGTCTTCTCACCGGCAAGGGGCCGGGCAGAATCTTCCTGGACACCGGCGGAGTGGAGTGGGAACTGGAAACCTCCCACCACACGTCCACCGCCCTTCCCGCGCCGGGGGCCCGGGTCAGGGTCTTCACCCACCTGGTGCACCGGGACGACGGGATGAGGCTCTACGGCTTCGCCGGCGAGGAGGAGAGGTCCCTCTTCCTGGATCTTCTGAAAGTGAACGGCATCGGACCCCGACAGGCCCTGCGGATCCTGTCGGGCGTCGATGTTGAGTCCCTGGTCCGGATCCTGGAAGCGGGGGATGTGGATTCCCTGACCCGCATCCCGGGGCTGGGCCTGAAGTCGGCGCAGAAGATAATGCTGGCCCTGAAGGGGAAACTGACCCTGAAGGAGAAGGAGGTGGCTCCGGAAGAGAACGACATCGCCGCGGCCCTGGCGGACATGGGCTTCGACCGCAAACGGGCGGAGGCGGCGGTGCGGAGCATCTCCCAGGAGATGGAGGGCCAGGGGCTGTCGGGTCCTGAGCTGGAAAAGGAAGTTTTCCGCCGGGCCATCGTGAGGCTCAGCGGTTAGGCCATGGAGAAGGACACGCTGATGGGGGGAGCCTACGACGAGGCCGAGGACGGAAAGGAAGGGGGGCTGCGCCCGAAACTCCTGTCGGATTTTCAGGGGCAGGAGGAGATCAAGGGAAACCTGTCGGTATTCATCGCCGCCGCCCGGGACCGGGGGGAGCCCATCGACCACATCTTCCTCAGCGGTCCTCCGGGGCTGGGAAAAACCACCCTGGCGGGGATCGTCTCCTCCGAGATGGGGGCGGACTTCAAACCCACCTCGGCTCCGGCGCTGGACAAACCCAAGGACCTGGCGGGGATCCTCACAACCATAACCGAGGGCGCGGTTTTCTTCATCGACGAGATCCACCGGCTCAAGCCGGCCCTGGAGGAGATGCTGTACGTGGCCATGGAGGACTTCGAGATCGACTGGATCATCGGGCAGGGGCCCTCGGCCCGGTCCATCCGCATTCCGGTGCCTCCCTTCACCCTCATCGGGGCCACCACCAAAGCGGGCCTGGTGTCCAGCCCCCTGTATTCCCGCTTCGGCATCAACGTGCGGTTCAACTACTACAGCCCGGAGGAGCTCATCCGCATCGTCTACCGCTCCGCCCGTATCCTGGAAATTCCCATCCGGGACGACGCCGCCGCCCTGCTGGCGGGCTGCTCCCGGGGCACCCCCCGGATCGCGAACCGCCTGCTGCGGAGGATGCGGGACTTCGCCCAGGTCCTGGGCGGCGGGGAGATAACCCGGGACATCGTGGCCGACGGGCTGCGGCGCCTGAAGATCGATTCCTACGGCCTGGAGAGCCACGACCGGGAGATTCTCCGGATCATCATCGAAAAATACGGGGGAGGTCCGGTGGGGGCGGAGACCCTGGCGATTTCCGTGGGGGAGTCCATCGATACCCTGGAGGACTTCTACGAGCCCTACCTGATCCAGCGGGGCTTCCTGAAAAGAACGCCCCGGGGCCGCACCACCACCCCCCTGGCCCACAGACATCTCGGATTGGGGGGGGGCGGGGATGAAAACGCGGGATTTCTTTTTTGACCTCCCCCCGGAACTCATAGCCCAGCACCCGCCGGAGACCCGGGGCGAATCCCGGATGATGACGGTGGACCGGCGCTCCGGCCGGATCGGGCACGGGATGGTGAGGGACCTCCCCGATCTTCTGCCCCCGGGCACCCTGGCGGTCTTCAACGACAGCCGGGTCCGCAAAGCCCGGCTCTTCGGCCGGGCCGGGGACACCGGCGGACGGGCGGAGTTTCTTCTTCTGAAGAGTCCGGACGGCCTGGTCTGGCGGGTCATGTCCAACCGGAGGCGGCGCCTCGTGCCGGGACGGGTCTTTCTCTTTCCCGAGGGTCTGGAGGCGGAGGTGACGGACGGTGCGGGGAACGGGCCTCTTCTGCGCTTCTCCCGTCCCGTCACCGAGGAATACCTGGACCGCTGCGGTCACGTCCCCCTTCCCCCCTACATCCGCAGGGAGGACGAGCCCCGGGACGCGGAGCGGTACCAGACCGTCTACGCCCGGGTCCCGGGCTCCGTGGCATCCCCCACGGCGGGGCTGCACTTCACCCCGGAGATCCTGGGCCGGATGGACCGGCGGGGAATCCGGAGGCTTACGGTGACCCTCCATGTGGGGCCCGGGACCTTTCTTCCGGTGCGCTCCGAGAACATCGAAGACCATGTGATGCACCGGGAGGACTACAGCCTGGAACCCGTCGTGGCGGAGGAGATCGCCGCCGGGAAGGCCCGGGGGGTCCCGATTCTGGCGGTGGGCACCACCTCGGTGCGGGTCCTGGAAAGCTCATGGGGGGAGGGAGGGCCGGTCCCGGGATCGGGCTCCACGGAGATCTTCATCTACCCCGGATACCGGTTCCGGGGGGCGGACATGATCTTCACCAATTTCCACGTCCCCCGGTCCACCCTCTTCATGCTGGTCTGTGCCTTCGGCGGGACCGACCTCATGCGGCATGCCTACCGGGAGGCGGTGCGGGAAGGCTACCGCTTTTTTTCCTACGGCGACGGGATGCTCATTTTTTAATATGTTTTTTCGTCCATGGCCTGGAACTCCGCCCGGACCCGGGCGACCTTTCTCAGGTGTCCATCGATGATGTCCCGGTAATCCAGTTCCCCCGTTTCGATCCGGTGGTTCTCGTCCTCCCAGAACTGGATCTCTTCCATGTGGTAGGGAAGGGGACGGGCTTTTTTCGACCAGACCCGGGCCTCCTCCCAGTACAGGAGGGCGTGGCGGAAAAGTTCCTCCGCCCGGTCCAGGCTCTCCAGGTTCTCCCTCCTCCAGGGGGCGTTGTAAAAAAAGGCCGTCATCTTCTGGTACCCGCCCCCCCAGGAGAGGTAGAGTTCCGTCAGTTTGAGGTTCACGTGCATGGCGAAGAGGTAGCGGTAGCGCTCCCAGTGCTTCGCGTCGGGAATCCGGGCCAGGGCGTACAGCGGGTTGGCGAAATCCGAACGCAGGGCCCTCTCCAGATAGGAGATGTTCTCCGCCGTCCGTTCGGGGTAGCGGTAGTAGTGCAGATGAAAGAGACGGTAGAACTGCTCCGCGTAGAGGATCCTGTAGGGGTGGGCGGGGGGACTCTGGAGCAGAAACAGCCCGGCGCAGAGAAGGGCCGCGGTTCTTTTCATCCCTTCATTATCGGTTTTTCTCCACAAAGCTCCATAGCCGGCGGTGAATGTCCCCGGGGTCCTCCGTGCCGTCGACCCGCAGGATCTTCATTCCCGAGGCCCCGTAGTCCTCCCAGAGCCGCAGGTAGTTGGCGGCGGCCCTGGACTGGAAATCCCGTCGTTCGTAGATCTCCCTTTCGCCGCGGCGGGAAACCCGCCCCTCCCCGATCTCCGGGGGGACATCCAGAAAAATCAGATACTCCGGCAGGGGGAACCGGCGGTTCAGTTCCCGGACCAGGTCCGGGTCGCATTCCACGCTCTGGTAGGCCAGGGAGGAGAAAAAGTACCGGTCCGATACCGCCAGTTCTCCCCGCTCCAGGGCCGCCCGGATGCCCCCGGGCCCGGACAGGTGCTCCCCGCGGTCCGCGGCGAAGAGACGGGCCATTGTTTCCGCAGTGAAGGATGCCTCCCGCCGCAGCGCGGACCGGATGAGGCGGCCGATGGGCCCGTCGGTGGGCTCCCGGGTGAGGAAGCAGGGAATGCCTTCCCGGGCGCAGCGTTCGCCGAGAAGGGAGGCCTGAGTGGTGGTGCCCGCCCCGTCAATGCCTTCCAGGACGAGAAAGCCGCGCAGAATTTCCGCAGTGTTCATGCTCTGGGGCAGGTATCTTTTCCCCGCCTCTTGTGCTACATT
>Ga0302245_1001441_pt1 | contig 15930 bp, 12 predicted proteins | sample AAG_UR_Thr_MG_FD_193512 | JGI IMG/M metagenome (GOLD analysis project Ga0302245, IMG submission 193512) | Enriched activated sludge microbial communities from anaerobic digester in WTTP, New Holstein, Wisconsin, United States - AAG_UR_Thr | ecosystem: Engineered > Bioreactor > Anaerobic >... | reverse complement strand
CTCGACGACGCTGGTCTGGTGGATGAGTCCGACAGGTTCGGGGATTCCACCGACGTGAGCCCCGGAGAGAACGACGACGGGCTCCTCCACCTTGGAGGCGGTAAGTTCCAGGCGCGGTTCAGCAAGGCGGGTCACCGTCGTACCGCCGAAGCCGCCGCTGACAGGGTTCGCCGTACGGTCCCTACCGCGAGGGTGGTGGTCGGTGGTGACGACTCTGAGTCTCACGTTCTGGTACACGATCCCGCGAATGCCGTGGCCCTCGGTAACATCCACTTCATGGACCTCTGATGCAGCGCACGTACAACGTCAGGACGAAGCCCGGGAGCGGGTTCGGTGCACTCCACCTGCTGAACAAGGTGCTGGGGCAGCATGCCGCGCACGCCGTAAAGGCGTACGACCAGGCCGACCCCGAGGGGTACCGGATGACGGTGCACTTCAAGGCCCCGGCCGTTCCGTTCGTCCACCGCGACGCTCTGGCCCAGGCGCATGCCACCGTGGCCGCGTTCAACGATGAGATCCGCATGCGCCGCGAGGCCCACGGTATCACCGACGGGCACCCCACCTTCGGCATCCACGACATCCCGACCAACTACAAGCATTTCACCGTTCCCGGGGTCCCGGCGTTGCGCACCGATCCCAAGACTGGACGCAAGGTGAAGAACCCCAGCGCCCGGATCGTGTGGCCCGACGTCGACACCCGCCGGATGGTGAAGGACGTCCAGACCGCCCATGCGCGGTTGTCCCCCTTGCACGCGGAGCTGTCGTCCGTGGCGGGTACGTACGGCGGGGTGGCGGTGGCGCACTCCTCCCTTCCCGCGGGGCTTCCCGCGGACGCCTCTCCCGTGGCCGCGCACGTTCACGGCGCCGGTCGAAAGGGTGTCCATGCGGCCACCTTCCACTTCAAGTCGAAGGCTGATGCCTGGCGCGCCATGACGGCGCTGAAGGGGGATGTCCACAAGGTCACCGATGTCGCAACGCATGACTCCAAGGGCAACGAGGTCCTGAACCTCCTCAAGAGGCCCTCCAAGCGCGCGTTCGAGTCCGTGGAGGAGTCCGCCAAGGGTGGGGCATTTCGTGACCGCGCTGGCCGGTTCTCGGCAGTTTCTAAGGCAGGCGGCGGTGAGTGGGTCCCCGAGATACCTTCGGAGTTCAAGGCCGTCGCTGAGGAGCTCGGAGGCAAGGTCAAGAGGTCTGGCAACGGCGGCGGGTTCGCCATCGTTTTCAAGACCGTCGAGCAGGCCAAGACCGCTCACGCCAAGCTGGCCGAGCAGGGGCATCGGGTGAATCCCCACGACATCCCGGGGGTGCTTCTGGTGTCGTTCGTGAACCGCCGTTTCACCGGCATCAGCGAGGCCCGGTTGCCCAACCGCATCGAGGGCAACCCCAACCAGAAGGACGCCCTGGATTACGCCAAGATGCTCGGTGCGTCCGTCGAGGACGTCCACCGGACCGGGGAGGTGCGCGTGCACCATCCCGAGTGGGACAGCGGTGTCACGATCAACAGCCGCCGCAAGGACACCCCGCGCGAGCTCGTGAAGCGCTTGAACCAGCTCCTCAAGAGCCGCAGGAACGACGAGTCCATCCAGGATGTGGCCGAGGACCGCGACAGTTTCCACATGGTGAAGGGCACGCAGCCAGAGGCCGAGAAGGCCGCCCAGGAGATGGCCGACCGGATCAAGGCGGACATCGCCGTCATCGCGTGCTTGGACGACGTTCAGGAAGGCGACGAGGAAACCGACTACATGGTCATCCCCCTGTCCGAGTGGGAGGACCCCGACGAAGACGACCCGGAGGACTACGTCCTGGTGGCCGTTTTCTCGCCCAGCGACCTCCCTGTCGAGGAGGCCGTGGCTAAGAGGCACAGCCTTGCTGCGCGCCTGTCAGCCGGCAGAATCCGTGGCAGGCCCATGGGCGGGAAGCGTCTCCGCTCCGCACAACGGGCCAAAGCATGGAGGAGAGCCAACCCCGGCAAGACCAAGCGCAAGCGCATGCACACCGTCTACCGCGACAGCTCCCCCATCCACCCTCTCAAGAAGACCCTCTAAGGACCACCACCATGCCCGCTCTCGTCACTTTCGTCGTCTCCATCGGCCGCATGTCCATGGGTGACATGGTGGCCCGCCCCGTCATCGAGCAGACCGTTGGTCAGCTCGGCGGCCGCGTCCGCCCCGGCGGCGCCGGCTCCGCTACCGATCCGATCGTCGCCGAGTTCGGTGACAAGGCTGCCGCGGTCGAGGCGGCCAAGCAGCTGTGGTTCCACGACTCCATCGAGGCCGCCACCGTCCACGATTCTGACAACCTGGCGACGTCGACCATCAAGGAAGGCGTGGAGAAGGGTGAGGTCGACGTGGTCGAGGCTGCCCTCGGCGGGTTGGCCGTCGGTGATGCGGTGGACGCCCTGCTCGCCGCCCACAAGGCCGGCAAGCTGGCCAAGCCCGTGACCGAGGATGCGGTCGAGGAGGGCACCGACGGTGATCCCGCCGAGCACCCGGCCCTGCTGGAGATGGCTGCCGAGATGGAAGCCGTCGCCACCAAGTACGCGGGCCTCAAGAACGATACCGCTTCGGTGTTCGTCGAGGACCTCAAGGCTTCCGCCGACGCCCTCCGCAAGATCGTGCCCGCGAAGGCTTGAACCGTGGCAGAATACGACCTCCTGGCGCAGGAGCCCCTGGCGCCGCTCCAGGAGGCCCGTTCTAGCGAAGACCTGGACGCCGCGGCTGCACAGCTGCGGCGTATGCCTGAATGGCGGGACGACGGCGCCACCATCGCCGAAGTGCGCGGCGAGGTCGATCCGACGTTCATCCATCACCAAGAGCACTACGACCGGATGATGTCCGGCGGAACCCGTCCGGACGGCAGCACGTACCGGGGGTCCGGCGGTCTGCGCTCCGTGCGCATGGTGGTCGAGGACGAGACCGCCGAGGTCGTCATCGCCGGTTCGAGCGAGTGGCGCCCGCAGGCGCACAGCTACCTGACGCGCATCCGTTTCTCCAACTACGGCCTGATCGCCGCTCAGCCCATGACGTGGACCGAGAGGGCGCGTCTGCTGCTCCGTGACGATGTCAGGGTACATTGCTCGTGCCCGGCGTTCAGGTACTATCATGCCCATGCTGCTACCGAGAAAGGGTTTGCCCTAGAGGCTGAGGACGTTCCCGCGAGGATCCGCAACCCGGATGATCGCGGCGGGGTCTGTAAGCATCTGGAGCACGCTCTGAAGTACGTGGCCGCCAACTATGCGATCATCGCCGGGGCTATGAAGCGCCACCGCCAGACCGAGGAGTCCGTCGTGACCATCTCCCGTGAAACGCCGGTTCAGAGTGTGCAGGCGATCATCGACCGTCTGAATGTGGAGCTGGAGGCAGCCCAGCTGTCCGAGGCCAAGATCCTCAAGACCAACGAGATCGGCGGCGAGAAGGTGTACGGCACCGATGCCCCGACCACCTTCCGGACCGTTCGCAAGGCTAAGTACGCTGGCAACCTCCGCCAGGTGCCCGACGAGAAGGGGCGCACCCGCCTCGACCCTGGGTATGTCCGCGCGGCGCTTCCCGATCCCAAGACGGGGCAGACCAAGGTCTGGCGTCAGGGTCTCGGCGACGAGGAGGTCAGCAACGTCCCGAAGATGCACGCGATCTTCCACAAGGAGGTCGCGTCCAATCCCGAGCTGGCCAACCACCTGGCGCGCACCTCCGCCGAGGTCGGGCGCCCTGCGCTTGGCCCGGACTTCTGGCACCACCCCACCGTGCAGAAGTTCCTCCAGGATTACGATCACTCCAAGCATGCCGATGAGCACGGCGTCGTCGGTGGCCGCGACGCCATGTCCGTCCGCAACGCCAAGCCCGGTTTGGCTTCCAGGGTTTCTGGGCTGTTGCAGGACGCCGGAGTCGCCCGCCCCGCCGCCAACCAGATGGGCAATCACGCGCACATCGCCGCAGCGGTGGCCATCCACAAGCTCACCAAGCGCCCCGAGCTGAAGGGCCGCAAGGACATCACCTTCGGTACCCCCGAGGATGCGAAGGACATCGGCGAGGAGCGTGGTAAGGACGCCGGCCGCCGCGACCCCAACTGGGACCGCGAAGACTTCCACTCGTGGGAGCACGCCAAGAAGTTCGTCAAGAACCACGGCAACCTGGTCCTCGCGCACATGGTCCCCAACGCCGAGGGCAACCCCGCCAAGGCGCTGGTCGACGGTATCCATGCCCCGCAGATCAAGGTCGGAGAGAACCCCGATGGCAGCCCCAAGCTCGGACCGCACCCGGACCCCGCCACCTACTGGCGCGAGACCATCCACGGGAAGCCCCAGCAGCGCAGCCTGACCCGGAAGCGCGCCGTCCTGCGCACCGACGACACCGGCAAGGAAGTCCTGGACGTCCACGACGCCCCGGTACGCCCCCGCGATTTCGAGTTCGCCAAGTCGAAGGAAGTGGATGCCGCCGGCGTGCCCTACCCGAAGAACGATGCCGAGCGCAAGCGCATCGAGTGGCTGAAGCAGAACGACGCCTACCGCATCAAGCAGCGCGAGCTGGCTGGCGTCAGTCTCGCCAACAAGGCGAAGGCCAAGGCTGTCGCCGCGGGCACCGAGGTCACCGGTGACGCGATGTTCAGCTTCGACGCTCCGGCCAAGGCCGCTGAGCCCCACGCTGAGCCCAAGCCGGCCACCCCCAAGCCCCGTGCCGCGAAGTCGGCCGTCGACCTGTTCGGAGCCGAGGGTCTCGGTGTGGACGACAAGACGATGGCTCACAAGTTCACCGTGCACAAGGATCCGGTGAAGCCCGTCAAGAAGTCGTCGTTCGACGTCGGAGGCCCGAAGCCCGTCGCCGCGTCGGCGCCGGCGGGTGTCGCGCTGTCCACGTTGCTTCCGAAGAAGTCCACCTTCTCGAAGGCGCACCACGATGAGGCCGTCGGAGCGGTGCATGCCGAGTTGGTGAAGAACCACGCTGCATCTCTGGAGAAGGACTGGAACGACTGGGGCCACAAGGCGGAGCCCGGCAAGTGGGATGCCCACAAGGCCAGCAAGCCCGCACCCACCCTGGACGACGCCGAGGACGAGCACATCCGCCGCAAGGCTGCGGCCAAGGGCCTCAAGATCGGCGAGTCCATCATCAAGCTGACCGCGCTGGCCGAAGGGCTGTCGGTGTCCCAGGACATCACTGCCGCCATCGCTTCGGCCATCGAGAAGGCGAAGAAGGCCGGCATGGGCCGCACCGCCGAGGTGCTCAAGATCGCCGCCTCCCGGGCGTCTGCCGAAGGCGGTTCGTTGCCGCCGAGTTCCACTCCGACGGATCCCCGCGGCCTGGTCGGCAGCCCCGCGGGGACTCCGTGATCCCGCGGCTCAAGTCGCTGTACGAGACGGTGGAGTCTCTCCACCGTTCGTTCTTCGCGCCCGTGGTTGTCCCGAAGTTCGATCCCATGAAGGCCGCTGCCACAGCGAGGAAGCTCGGAGGGCGTGCCGGGTTGGCGGCTCTGGCCCGGGCCACCCATGACGCTATGGTGAGGACCGATGAGCAACCTCCTCGACAGGCTGAACCAGCTGATAAGCGCTCCCGAAAAGGCGACGACGTCGCCGCAGACGGAGCAGCGCCGCATCCAAGACGCTTTGTCAGGCGCCGTAGGTGAGAAGGTCATCGTTCGCCCTTGGGTGAACGGTGAGCTTGCCGCGGTCGTCCCCGCCAAGCTTTTCATCCCCAACGGCATCCGTGTGGTCGAGTCGGTGGTGCCGGGTCACCCCACCACGCTGACCGGGACTCCGCACGCTGTCGCCGGGGCCGAGCGCCGGCTGGCCAAGATGGTCGGAGAGCGCTGGGGCGCGCGGCTCGTCGATTTCGATCCCACCACGCAGACGGCCGTCTTCACCCTGATCCATCATGGCTAAGCTCAGGATCCCCGACATCGAGGCGGTGCTGAACCGCGCCCGGGACGTCGCCGTCCAGGCGTCGGAGGACCAGCTCCGTCGGTTCGCGCACCAGCTGCGCGACCAGTTCGTCGGGAGGATCCGGGCCCAGGATTTCGATTCGTTCCGCAGGGTGCCCCTGTCGTGGCGTTGGCAGAACAGGAAGGCAGCTCTCCACCTGGACGAGCGCACCATGATCGCCACCGGGGAGTACCTCCGCAGCATCCAGGTGTTCGAGACGCGCGCCGACGGGAAGCTGAACCTCCGCATCGGCATCCACCCGTCCAAGATCGTCCGGCACTACAAGACCGGCATGCGCCGCCGCCTCCCCATGTGGTTGCTGGCGTGCGTGCACGAGTTCGGTTCCAGCCGTGCCAAGGTGCCTGCCCGTCCCCACTGGGGGCCCTTCTTCCAGGATGTGCAGCAGAACGTTGCGCCCCGCACCGCCCGGGAGCTGACCCAGGCCGTTGGTCGGAAGGTGCGCGCATCCGTCGGAGGTCACCGGTGAGCGAGCCCAGCTACCCTCACAAGGTGGTCGACGAGACGACCATGTTCGGCGGCAATGGCTACGACATGGCCACGTCGCAGCGCATGATCGAGGAGCGTTGGCGGCTCTTCTATCCCGCCGTCGCGTACTTCCCGCTCGTGAAGGCCGTGACCGCTGTCGGGGTGGCCACGGAGGTGCTGTCGGGGGAGAACCAGACGACCGCGTTCGACCCGTTGTGGGGCGAAGCCGTGGACCGTCCCGCTGGGCAGCAGGTGTGGCGGCAGCCCCATGCCAGCGCCGTCACGTCGCAGGATGCGGTCCTCGATCCCGCGCGGCAGGCGGCCGAGCCCGAGATCCGCTCCGAGGAGCGCAGGGTGCACATGCGCATCCACCGCATCGCCCGCGAGGAGATGCTCAAGAAGCTCGGCTTCGACCTGGTGCGCACCCTCGTTGGCTGCGTTCCCACCACGCTGTTCGACCGCATAGGGGTCCGGCCCCAGCCCGGCGACAGGTTCCGGTGGAACGACGAGTGGTATGAGGTACTCCAGACGTCGCCCCAGGGCTGGTACAAGAACACGACCCACAACCTGTTCTGGTACCTGTCCGTGAAGTCTGCGAGGATCGGGTCATGAGGACGCTGAGCGCATCGGTGATCCGCGTCCACGGATGCGAGGGGTTCGAGGCCGATCTCGACCTCGGTTTCGGTGTGCATCTCCGCAAGCACGTGCGCATCCGCCGCAGGGATTCGCACTACGATTTCTCCGGCAAAGGGTCCGAGGCCAACCACTGCCTGGTGGTCCTCATAGGCGGGAAGGACGTCATCCTCCGCGACCCCCGCGAGGAGGCCCGTTGGATCTCCGCCGACGTGTACGTCACGTACCCCACGTCCATGATCGCGCTGTCCGCTCTGCCTGAGCACCCCGGTCAGTATGTCGATGTCCACGAGGCCATGCGGTGGGCCGCGTCGCAGGGTTGGGAAGCCCGGCACCTTCGGGAGGCGCTGCGGCCATGAGCGACCCCTACAACTACGAAGACTCGATGCGCATCCACGACGCCGCGATCTATTCGTGGCTCGATGGGCTGTTGGTGGACTACGGGACCATCAACGGAGAGGCGCGCAACCAGGTCCCCATCCTCAAGGTGTTCGCGGCACCGCACCGTGCTTTCGCGCAGGCGTATGACCTGTTGGTCAAGATGGGCTGGGCGGCTGGCGGCAACGACGAGACGGCTCGGTTGACCGCGGAGGCCGACTGGGCTGTGCTGCCGCTCCCCATATGCACCATCGACCGGGACTACCCCGTGTTCTCCCCGCAGCTGTCGGCGTCGGCGCTGACGTATGAGAGGACCTTCAGGGACCCCGTCACCGGGGACTGGGTCACCCTCCCCTACCCCCTGCACGCGTTCACCACCTACCGCCTGACCTTCTGGTGCCTCAAGCGTTACACCGAGGCGTACATCCTGGAGTGGTTCTACACCAGGTTCGGGCAGCGCGGTGCCGGCAACCGCGAGGTGTACCTGACCGTGCACCATCAGGCCCCGTTCGGCGACCAGATGCAGGCGCTTCGCTGGATCGGCACCGGCGACCAGAGCGAGCTGGAGGGTGACAACCCCCGTTACATCCGGATGAACGCCACCGTCATGTTCCGGACCTGGTTCATGCGTGACCGCTGGCCCGCGGCCCGCCGTGAACCGCCGGTTCACGCCATCCAGCGGGAGGCGTATGCCGCAGAGGACATGCTGGCCACCTCGTCCTGGTGGGGCACCGGCAACCTGTGGACCATCCGTGACCCCTCTGATGCCAACAGCTTGGCTACCTGGCCACGCTGGGGGGATGCCTCTGTCGCCTTGAACTCCGGCCGTGGGTTGGATGTGACGCTGACCGGAGGGCTCGACCGCGTTGAGCTCATCGAGCTCGGCAACATCGTCACCACCGACGACTACCAGATCTTGAGCATCTCCGGATCGGTGTCCCCGACGGCCCCCGCCACCCTGTTCATCGACGAGTTCTTTGGCGACCCCATCCCGCGGGTCGCTCCCGTGATCCCGCAGGTGTACCCAGCGCCCACGCCCCTGCTGATCAACAGCTCCTTCGGCGCCGTGATGCTCACCCCGGAGTTCGGGGGCGCGCTGCGCCTCGGCACTCGCGTGTGGGAGCAGTCCACTGGCTCGGAGGACGCGAGCTTCCACGAGTTCACGCTGTCGCGTGGAAAGCGCTTCATGTACGGGGTCGAGGGCGGGCCCGCCGGCGTGGGGATGTCGCGCATCGATGTCCGCCAGGTGTTCGATGCGTTGAAGACCCCTCCCACCCAGGTGGATTCGTGGCCCGGTTACGGTGACCCTGAGTCCGTCTATCGCTGGCAGAACCTCGACATAAGGCCGTACCTGATCGTCGTGCGCCTCGTGAATCCCACGGTGCCGGGGACTGTCCTCACGTTCGAGGACGATGACACCGCCCCCACGTTCTCCCGGCCCCGCACCGTATCCACCATCCACACGCTGGGGCTCGTCGCCCTGGTTCAACCCAAGCTCGGAAATCTCCGAGTGCGCGTGCCAAGCACCGTCATAGTCGCCGACGCCTACGTCAGGCCCTTTGACGGCCCGTATCTTGGCGGTACGCTCCTCCCATGACCTTCCCTCGCGCGGCGAGTACCTCCCCGCATACCGCACCTCTCCTCCGCTAGGACTGATCCATGGCCACCGTCTCCCCCGGCATCTACGTCCGCGAGTTCGACTTCTCCGAGTACGTCGCCCAGCTCGGTGCGACCACCCTCGCGGTCGTCGGCGGCGCGACCAAGGGCCCCCTCAACACCCCCACTCTGGTGACGAGCGAAGGCGACCTGGTGAACCAGTTCGGGCCGCCGGTCGCCAATGACTATGCGCTCCAGAGCGCTGTGCAGTACCTCAAGCGGGGCTCGCGCGTCCTGTTCGTCCGCGTGGCGGACGACGATGCTGTCTCCGGCGCCAAGACCGCCGACGCCAAGTTCTATGGCGGCGTCCGTGCCTCCGGCACGGTCGGCTTCTCCGCCAAGCCTGAGGATGGCGACACGATCTCCATCGCTCCCGGCAACCCGGTGGTCGAGCTGGTGGCCGATGCCGTCGGCACCGCTGGCAACCTGCCCATCCTCGTGTCCGGCGGTTCGTACGCCAGCATGGTGGTGGCTGGCATGCTGGGAGGCACCGCGCTGGTGCCCGCTTCCGGCAGCATCCGCTTCAACAACTCGGTCAACCCCGCCGATGGCACTCTGTTCATCGTTCCCAGCCAGTCGGCCGAGAAGGTGTTCGAGATCGATGGCGACACCGCCAGCGGTGCCCACGGCAAGATCCTGTTCGATGCCCAGCCGTTCGATGCCGACACCGTGGTTCTGAACGATGGCACCAATCCCGCCATCACCTTCGAGTTCGACAACAACAACAGCGTTGTCGAGACCTCGACCCTGTACCAGGTCGTCATCGGCGACACCCTCGCCGCGACCCTGGCCAACCTGATCGCCAAGGTCAACGCCGTCACCAGCGGGACCTTCGCCATCCGCGCCGAGGGGCTCCTCGCCGGTCGCGTCGACTTCATCGACTCGCTGAGCGCTGGGACCCCCGCCATCACCGGTACCGACACCGCCTCGGTGCAGACCGTGACCGACTTCGTCGACACCGTGGCTGTGACGCGGGCGGGTACCGCTTCGCTGACCATGGCTGCCCTGGTCACCGCCGTGAACACCGCCGCCTTCGGCATCACCGCGACCAACGACAGCGCTGCCGTCGTCTTCGAGTTCGACGACGACTCGAGCGTGACCCCCGGCAACATCCCGGTCTCCCTGGGTGTGGCCGGCACGACGATGTTCACCGTGATGCAGAGCCTCATCGCGGCCATCAACCAGTACGCTGTGTTTGGCGACATGCGCATCAGCGCCACCGACACCAGCGTGCTGCTCCCGTCGTGCAGCCTGCTCGCCTCCAGCGTCGGTGACCAGTACAACAGCACCATCACCACCACCGGCGCTGACATCACCGTCAGCGGTATGGCCGGCGGCGTGGACGATGGTGCCCAGCACCTCGTCACCTTCTCCGCCATCAACCCCGGCCCCTGGGGCAACAGCGTCACCGTCGCGGTGGTCGAGTACCGTCCTGCCGGCGTCGCCCAGACGGTCCCCACCCTCCAGCGCTCCGTCCTGGTCAGCGTTGCCGTGGATCCGGGTGCCACCCCGGCCGTCGTCGAAGTGTTCACCGACGTCAGCCTGGACCCTGCCAGCGACCGGTACATCGAGACCGTGCTCAGCCGCGGCATCTCCGGCGAGCTGGCGGCCTCCGACTACATCCGCGCGGACGTCTACCCCGCTGGCGCCACCAACACGGTGCCGACCGGCGTGCTGACCCCCGCCACGATCCAGCTGGGTCGCGGTGACCTGGGCAACACGGTCGGTCAGGACGGCATCGCCGGCCTGCACGGCCAGGATGGCTACGCCTTCTTCGTCGGCACCATCAACGGCCAGACGGCGACCGGCCTCCAGGCGCTCCGCAACCCCGAGACGACCGAGTTCAACCTCCTGGCCGTCCCCGGCATCAGCCACCGCGCCGTCGTCCAGGCCATGCTCACCCTGGTTCGCAGCCGCGGTGACGCCCTGGCGCTGGTCGACACCCCGCTCGGCCTCGGCGTCGAGGACGTGGTGAAGTGGCACAACGGCATGGCCGCCACCTCCAACGGCGGGAACGACCCGACTGCCCCCTCCGCGGCCCTCGACGACAGCTACGGCGCCGTCTTCTGGCCCTGGCTGGAGATCGACGACCCGTACACCAAGAAGACGCTGTGGCTCCCCCCGAGCTGCTTCGTTGCCGGCGCCATGGCCGTCGTGGACGACCAGAGCGGTCCTTGGTGGACCACCGCCGGGTTCGTGCGCGGCAAGCTCACTGCCAATCGCAGCGAGTACAGCCCGACCCGCGAGGAGCGCGACCTCCTCGAGGGCGGTCAGAACCGCGTGAACACGATCGTCAACTTCCAGGGCAAGGGCCTGACGATCTACGGCAACCGCACCCTCCAGCGCCGCAACACCGCGCTGAACAGCCTGCACGTTCGCCGCATGCTCCTGTACGCGGAGAAGGTGTGCGCCACGGCGGTCGCGGCTCTCCAGTTCAACCCGAACGACCCCGTCACCTGGCGCCAGTTCACCCAGCTGTGCTCGGCTGAGCTCGCGCGCATCAAGGCTGGTCGCGGCATCGAGGACTTCAAGGTCATCTGTGATGCGACGACCAACACCGCTGCCCTCCGGCAGAACAAGACGATGCGCGGCAAGCTGCTGGTGATCCCCATCGAGGCCGCCGAGATCATCCAGCTCGACTTTGCGATCTTCGCCACCGGGGCGACGTTCGACGAGTCGCGCCTCTGATGAAACGCCGGTTCACCCACCTCCACCTAGGATCCGACCATGCAACCGAGTGACTTCCTCGCCGGCGTGCTCGCCCCGCCCTCCGCGGCGTACGAGCCGATCCGCACCAACAACGCGGTGCTGCGCATCAACATCGCCAAACTCGCCGCGTCGTTTGGGGACATCGCTCAGAGCGCCCAAGAGCTGCTGAAGCTGGGCCTGGCCGGGTTCTCGTTGCCCAAGAACGAGACCGCCCCGTCCATGATCCCGTACCTGAACGAGATGCGCAAGTTTGCGGGTCAGACGACCTTCGACGACATGAGCGTCTCGTTCCACGACTACGTGGATGCGAAGATCGCTCGGATCATCTGGAAGTGGCGCTACCTGATCCACGACCCCTCGACCGGCCTGCGTGGGTTGAAGTACACCTACGCCTGCCCCGCTGAGATCGAGCACTTCGCCCCGGATGGCGGCGCCGCGCGTCTCTACACGGTCGAGAACATGTGGCCCATGTCGCTCGATATGGGCGACATCGAGATGGGCGCTGACGAGCCCTGCCGCATCCAGGTGCGCTTCGCCTGCGACAAGATCTACCCGAGCACGACGGACCCGATGTTCGCCCTGCCCGTCGGATCCGGCACCCCGTTCGCCGAGAGCGACACCACCGTCTTCGGCGTCTGATCGAACACCACGCCGGCCTTCGGCCGGCACACCAAGGATAGGCCATGTCCGCACCCATCGGGTACGCTCCGGTCCCCCTCCCTTCACGCGGCCTCCTGTACGGGGACAAAGTCCCCGACGGGATCGTGCACGTCCGCAAGCTCAAGGTCACCGAGGAGGTGGCGATCCAGTCCTCGGGTTCCGGCCTGGCGCTGGTCAATGCCACCGTCGGTGCGTGCGTGAAGTTGCCCGAGGGGCTCACCCACCTCGACCTCCTGATGACCGACCGGCTGGCCCTGTTGGTGGCCCTGCGGGTTTACACCTTCGGCCCCAGCTACGGGTACGGGTTCAAGTGCCCGTCCTGCGGTGCCAAGAACAACCAGATCTTCAACCTGGGTGAGCTGACCACCAAGAAGGCCGAGGACGGCCTCGTGGAGCCCATCCCGGTCGATCTGCCCGACTGCGGGCGCAAGGTGGGGCTCCGCTTCCTCCGCGGCAAGGATGAGGCCGCTATCGCGGCCGTCAGCAAGCGCATCGCCGCGCAGAGCAACGACCTCGGCGACTCCAGCTACATCATGCGCAAGGTGCTCCAGATCGTCACCATCGACGGCGTGGAGGCCGACCAGCTGACCAAGGAGCGGTTCGTCCGCGACCTGACCATGGTGGACAGCCAGGCCATGACCGACGCCATCGACGACAAGGAGCCCGGCGTCGACCTGCGCATCTTCCCCGAGTGCAAGTCGTGCGGGTTCCAGACCGAGATGGGGCTCCCGTTCTCCATCGACTTTTTTCGCGCAGCCCGTCGTACCGCTTGAGGACCTCCTCCAGTCCCAGTTCTTCCTCCTGAACTACGGGAACGGGTACACCGACACGGGCACGGGTCAGATGACCTACCAGGAGCTCTCGTGGCACATCCGCAAGCTGTCCGAGAAGCTGAAGGCGGAGTCCGAGGCCAGGCTGCGGGCGCACTCGAAGGCCATCCAGCAGAACGAGGCGCAGAAGCAGCGCCTCATCCGCACCAAGCGGGCGTGAACCGCCGTTTCAGAATGGGCCCGCGTTGCCCGGGCGGGCCCATGGCGTACCCTGCGGCAGGAGCCACCAGTGGGACTATCTGACCAGACCCTCGGTTTCTTCCTGGAGCTGGACTCGTCCCCCTGGGACAAGACGGTCAAGCACGTAGGGGCCGACTACAAGAAGTTCGTCGACACCATCGACAAGGCCACCACGAAGCTGGCCAAGAGGCCGCAGGCAGCCCTCAACGACCTGGCGAACACCATCGGGCGGCTGTCTGGTCGGGTGCAGGACGTCACCAAGATGGTGGCGGCGATGGACAAGGACCTGGCCAGGGGTCGGCCGGTGCGCATCCCCGTGGAGTTCGTGGTCTCCGGTCGAGGGGCCAATGCCTTCAAGCAGGCCGTCGCTGAGGCCGTCTCGATGGCGCTGGGAGGGTCGCGGATGACCCTGGTGCCCACGGTGCCCAAGAGGCCGGTCACCGGCTTCAAACCGGGCACCACCCGGCAGACGTACAAGGGCCTCCCGACCCCCGCCGCCTATGAGGCTGGCTTCGTGACACAGTTCGGTACGGCGCGCCCTGTGCGCCGGCGCGCCGCTGGTACTCCCGGGCTGCGGTCCGTCATGACGTACGGGTCTGACCTCCCCGGAGTCGACCAGGTCGCCATTGCCGCGTCCCGCGGAGAGCTGCTGTTGACCAAGGCGCAGCTCCAGGATGTCGTCGAGGCAGCTGTCCGGCAGGGGGCCCAGGCCAAGTTCGGGCATGTGTCCACTGGGATGGCTGCTGGAGCCATGCGCCTCCGTACCGACGTTCCCACGTTGGAAGGGATGGAGGCCCACCTCCAGGCGCTCCACAAGCTCCAGATGCGCGAGGAGGCCAAGGCGGCTGGCGAGAAGGTGTCGTCGGCGGAGATGAAGCAGCTCCGCAAGGAGGTCGAGGCTACCGTCGACAAGCTGGCTACCATCTCCAAGAACCTCAAGGACCCCCTGGCCCGGGCTGCCATGCACCAGGCCGTGGAGGGGACCAAAGAACAGCTCGCCGATCTGCGCTCCAATGCGCAGCTCGACGGGACGATGTTCGACCCGCGGTACTGGAACTCGCTGTCGAGGAACTCCAGCACGTTCGTTCGTGGCCTCACCCAATGGTTGGCGCATCACCCCATTGGTCGCATCGGCCTCGGTATGGGCGCCGTCGGTTACGCTGGACTGAGTCTGTATCGGAAGTCTGGCGGATACGACGCCGCTATGACGGCTCACGGCATGGCTGGAGACATGCTGCGTTACCAGCCTGGCACTTCACGCGCGCAGGCGCTCGACTTCAGCTCCCGTATGCTCGGGCAGACTGGGTCTGTCCTCACGCGTGCCGACATGATGCAGGGAGGCGCGGCCGCGATGGCTGCTGGCCTGCAACCTGTTGGTATGGAAGCCGCAGCTGCCTACCTGGGGTACGCCCAGAAGGGCTTCGGCCTCGAGGCTGGGCAGGGTGCGGCGCTTCTCGGAGAGTACACCAATCGCTTCAGCCTGACGTTGAACGAGGCCACGCGGTCCATCGGTCTGTTCGCCGGTGAGGCTAAAAAGTCGCGCATCAGCATCAGCCAGCTCGGTGCGGTGGCGTCTGAGACGGCAGCTGTCGCCTCCGAAGCGGATTACCGCCTCGGAACTGGTGGCCGCCGCATAGAGCGTGGAGTCCAAGGGTTCGCCGCGGCCTCCCGGTTCTTCGGTGGAGGTGAGTCTGGGGCCCGTTTGGCGAAGCCGCTGTCGGACATCGCGCTCAGGTTGCAGATGGGTGATGCTAGCGCCATGACCGGAGGTGCCCTCCTGTTCGGCGGGCAGAGCGCTGTGAATGCGATGATGGGGCGTGGAGGCTCCACCGACTTGATGAAGAACCTCAATGTCGGGTTCCTCAAGAGCCTGTCGGGGCTGCCCCCCGTGGCCATCAACCAGATGGCGCAGGCTATGGGTATCCCGTATGCGACGCTCACCGCTTTGATCGGTAGGGCGTCCAAAGGTCAGGCCATCACCGAAAAGGATTTCCTCACGCCGCGCCTCAGCGCTCAGCAGGCGGCTGAGCAGACCGTATCGTGGACCGAAGGGATGCGGCAGGCGGCCGCTGCCGGGGTCGACAGGCTCACCGCGCTGTCCCCGGCCACCGCCACCAACATCGCGCACGGTTCCGGTATTCTCGGGGAGATCGGCAGCATGTCCAAGGACCTGCTGATCTGGTATGGTGGCATGAAACTGATGGGAGGGGTGTTCGGTGACGGCGCCATAGGTCGTGGCCTCGGGCGTATCGGGGGCGGTCTCGGTCGGATGGGGCGCAGGGTTCTCGGCCGCGCAGCCGTCGCTGGCACCCCCTATGCGCTCGGAGGGGCAAGCGGCGTAACCGGGGCGGTTGCCGGTTCTGGGCTCAGGGGGCTGCTCGGCCGCGCTGGCGCTCTCGGTGCCCGCAACGTTACCAGCTGGGGCCGTATAGGTCTGGGCGGTGTCGGCATCGGTGGACTCGGTGGCGGCGCTTTGGCGGGCACTGCCGG
>Ga0302245_1001439_pt1 | contig 15934 bp, 13 predicted proteins | sample AAG_UR_Thr_MG_FD_193512 | JGI IMG/M metagenome (GOLD analysis project Ga0302245, IMG submission 193512) | Enriched activated sludge microbial communities from anaerobic digester in WTTP, New Holstein, Wisconsin, United States - AAG_UR_Thr | ecosystem: Engineered > Bioreactor > Anaerobic >... | reverse complement strand
CCTTCTTGACATACAGGGCCATTTCTTCCGGTGATATGGGCGTGCCTTCAAGGTACTTCTCCATAAGGGAATCGTCAAGCTCGGCCACCGCATCCATCGAGGCCTGCACGTACTGGGCGTACGAGGGGCTCTCGTCGATCTTTGCTCCCAGAAGGTCGGCCACGCTCTTGAGAGTTCCGCCTTCGATTATGGGATAGTTGGCAAGAAGCATCCTCTTGCCGAAGAACGATTCCATCTCGGCCCAGACCTTGTTAAAATCCATCTCGGAGACATCGAACTTGTTGATGAAGATAACTACGGGCATCCCCTTTTTTGATATGAGCTCCCACTGCTTCTCTGTCGAGGGGGTTATGCCTTCATCGGCTCCGACGAGAAGGAGGGCGACATCGGAGGATTCCACCCCGCATACCTGCTCTCCCACGAAATCCATGTAACCTGGCGCATCCAGCATATATACGACAGAATCTCCCTTCTTAAAATAACAGAAACCGAGGTTGAGGCTCATCTGCCTGCTTATCTCCTCGGAGTCGTAGTCGAGCACGGTGTTCCCCTGGGATATCTCGCCCACCCTGTCCACCATGCCCGTGGAATGGAGTATGGTTTCAGCCAGCATGGTCTTGCCCACGTGGTTGTTTCCAAACAAACCCAGATTATAAATCTTACTCATTATTTCCTCCGATTTATCCTATTTTGAATCCGGCAAAGCCGGTTGGGAAAACCTATTTCCTGTATTGCGGATCGGTTGCCCTCTGTATCCTGACGTTTTTCTTCGGTTGAGAATTCCTCTTAAGTTCCTCTATGAGATCGGTGTACTCCTTCCTGTCTATCGGGAGATCGACCGGCTTCTTTTTCTTTCCTGAAAGTATGCATGCATTGCAGAACTCGACGGAATGTATGCCTTCTTCCCCCGGGGATACAACCTCCTGCCCGTCGAGTATCGCGGAAATGAAATTCTTTATTATCGAGACATGCCCCTGTACGGTCTGCGGCGGGATTTCAAGCTTCTCTTCCTTAAACTCCATCTCCGCCCACATGTCTTCGGATTCGGCTATGTGCCGGGAGATTCCCTCCCTGTACCGGAAGAACTTCAGCTGTCCGGAATGGAGCGTCAGCTTGCCTTTCTCGCCGCATATTTCCACGTAATGTCCATGGACGGGCTCAAAGGTTGTGGTGTAATAGTAACCGCATGCCCCGTTGCCATATTCAAGGACGGCCTGCACCTCGTTTTCGACCTCTATGTCGTGAAACCGGGTCCTGGTCCTGGCCTCCACCCTGCAGGGCATCCCGCCAAGCATGAGGAATATGTCTATCATGTGAGGGGCCTGGTTTATAAGAACTCCCGCACCTTCCCCCTTCCAGGTGGCACGCCACACGTTGCTGTCATAGTAAGCCTGGGTCCGGTACCACGAATCCACGCACAGGGTCCTTATTATCTCTCCTATCTGGCCGGTGCTGATTATCTCGCGCGCTTTCCGGATAACCGGTTCCGTTCTCCTCTGAAACATGACCGAAAGCACCCTCTTGTGATCCCTGGCGGCCTTTATCATCCTGTCGGCATCTTCAACGGTGACGGCCATAGGTTTTTCAGAAAGGACGTGCAATCCCTTTTCGAAGGCACACACGCTCACATCCGGGTGAAACCAGTGGGGAATGGCCACTATAACGGCATCGCAGCAGCCGCTTCCCACCATTTCCCTGTAATCAGTGAAAGGCCTTACCCCGAATTCGGCGGCCCTTTCCCTGACAACGCTCTCTTCGTTGTCGCATACGCAGGTCAGAAGGGCATTATCAAGCCCGGACACGCTCTTGCAATGGGCATATCCCATGCCTCCCATTCCTACAACTCCAATTCTTACCCGGTCCATAGAAAACCTCCCTGGATATGATGTTCACGGCGGCCGTTCCCTGGTTGCGGGATTGGCGCCAAAACGGGCCGACTGCAAGCCGCGGCGCGCATCACGCGCCCCGCCTGCACGACGCCTGCATGGAACCTGCTTTAAGGCCACTAAAGCATGGCTTTCGGATCGGTCACCCTCTGGACTTTTACGGCTTCCTTCTTCTTGGAAGTCTTCTTCAGCTTTTCCATGAGCTGGTCGTAAGTCTTCCTCGGGACAGGTATCTTTACAGGCTTGTTCGTATGGGAAGAAAGTATGCAGGCATTGAAGAACTCCACGGCATTGATGCCTTCCACTCCGGGGGCGTACAGCTTTTCTCCCTTCATGATGGCATCCCTGAAGTTTTCCATGATGCTCTTGGAAATTCCGGGGCCCGGCTCAACGATCTCTTTCTTTACTTCCATGGAAGCGAACATCTTATTATACTTCTTTACATGCTCGTTTACAGGATGGGAATACCTGTAAAGGGTCATCTCCTTTTCCCTTATGACAAGCTTGCCCTTCTCTCCGGCAAATTCGAAATGGAGAGGACCGAAAGGTTCGCACGTGGACGTGTAATAACATCCCCATGCCCCGTTGGCGTATTCGAGGGAAGCCTGTACCTCGTCCTCAACCTCTATCTTGTGGATCTTGGCCCTCGTCCTGGCCTCTATCTTCACAGGCATCCCCCCGAGGTATACGAACATGTCTATGGTATGGGGCGCCTGGTTGCAGAGCACTCCGCCTCCTTCGCCGGCCCAGGTTGCCCTCCAGGTGCCGCTGTCGTAGTAAGACTGCGTCCTGTACCAGGGATCTATGCACAGGGTCCGGGTTATCTCTCCTATCTCCCCGCTGTCGATTATCTCCTTTGCCTTCATGGTGACACCTTCGAGCCTTCTCTGAAAATTGACTCCGAAGACCTTTCCGCTTTTCTTTGCGGCGGCTATTATCTTCTGGGCCCCGCTGCCTGTTACCGCTATGGGTTTCTCACACAGCACGTGGAGACCCTTCTTGAAAGCGTATATGCTGATCTCGGGATGAAACCAGTGGGGAGTCGCCACCACGACCGCATCGCACATCCCGCTGTCAATGAGCTTCTTGTAATCAAGGAAATACTTGACCCCGAACTTCTCGGATCTCTCCCTTGCGACCTTTTCGTCTATATCACACACGCATGCCAACTCCACCTGCTTATTCTCGTTCTGAAGAGTTTTTGCCCTGTTACAGTGACCTCCGCCCATGCCACCGACACCTATTACTCCTATCCTGACTTTCTCCATTATACCGCCCTCCTTGTAGGAATCGACTTTTGTTGCCGCGGAACCGGCCCGGGAAAAAATACCATGAACCCCCGTTTCGGCCAAATGGCTTCAAAACACCTTTCCGGCTTTTGCCGGCCGCGGGATTCTTCCTGACAAGATGTCAGCAACTTTTTTTTGATTGGCTCTTACATTTATAATATAATATATTCAAAAAGCGGTCAAAAAAAGATGGAACCAACGAAGAACCATTACCCGGAGGAGTTGAAAACACTGATCAGGGGCAAGTCTCCAGAGGAGATAGCCCGGACCGTAGAAAGCTATTACGAGGAAAAATACCGGCGTGAAAGGCTATTCTCAGACAAAGGAATAGTTGTCGTGGTTCTTTTCATCATATCCGTGGCGTTACTCTTTTTTATCTTCTACAAGCTCTTCCTGCTTCCGCGTATCACCCCCGGGCATAACGGCGGCAGCCATCTTGAGCAACCAGTCCGGCAGGATTGAAAAATGTGGTACAAGGTATACTTCCTCGTTTTTGCATCAAGCGCGGCGCTTTCTGTCATCCTGACTTCCGTCGCCGGATGGGCAGCGAGAAAAGCAGGCATTATGGATATCCCCTCGTCGAGAAAAATCCACAGGCAGCCCATACCTCTTCTCGGCGGACTGGGCATATTCCTCTCTTTCCTGCTGACAATAGCCGCAGGCATAACCGCTGCCAGGATGGGACTCCTGCCCGGGACGATGAGGATCTACCTTCCTGGAATAGAAGGTTCCATTAAGAAGCTCGTTGCGATAGCGCTGGGAGGCGCCATAGTGGTGGCATTCGGGCTGGTTGACGACATAAAGGGCATAAAACCCCTCCAGAAGCTCCTTCTCCAGGCAATAGCCTCGGTCATCCTTTTTGCCGAAGGTATAAGGATATCCTTCTTTCTTCCCACGATCTTCCATTCTTTCGTCCTAACGGTGGCCTGGCTGATACTCATAATGAACAGTTTCAACCTGATGGACAACATGGACGGGCTCAGCGCCGGAGTCGCATTCATAACCGGCGCGATACTCCTTGTCTTCGCCCTCCAGATGGGACACCTTTTCATAGCCACGGTGCTGTCGGTCTTTCTCGGCAGCCTTGCGGGCTTCCTCTTCCACAACCTTCCGCCCGCAAGGATATTCATGGGAGAATGCGGAAGCAGTTTCATAGGATTTTTCCTTGCGGCAAGCTCCATACTTATGACCTTCTACAAGTACCGGGAACCCCAGAGTTTTCTTCCTCTGTTCGCTCCGCTCGTTATTTTCTCCATACTCTTCTTCGATACGGCATCGGTGATAATAATCAGGATACGCAGGAAACTCCCGGTCTTCAAGGCGGACAAGAACCACCTTTCCCACAGGCTGGTAAGCCTTGGAATGTCTCAGAAGCAGGCGGTCCTCTTCATATACATGCTGACAATCTGCACGGGTATAGGCGCCCTGTTGCTGAAAAGCCTCGATGTCAGGGGAGGACTGCTGGTACTGGCACAGGTCTTTATTATTCTCAATCTTGTGGGTATACTGGAAACTGTCGGCAGGAGCAGCGCAGGAACGGGGGAAAGAAAGGCCGGCCCGCAGAAATGAATGGGCCCTCCCTGGAGCATGCCAAGAACGGAAAGAGCGCCCGTAACAGCACGGGGCAAAGGAGAAACAGGTAATGCTTATATATCTTAACGGGAAACTCGTTCAGGAAGAGGAAGCAAAGGTATCGGTTTTCGACCACGGACTCCTTTACGGAGACGGGATCTTCGAGGGAATAAGGATTTATTCTGGCAGGATATTCAAGCTGGACGAACATATCACGAGGCTCTTCATGTCCGCCAGGGCGATACTTCTCGAAATGCCCCTCAACGTATACGAGATGAAGGAAGCAACGATACAGACCGTCAGGGCCAACAAACTTCAGGACGGGTACATAAGGCTTGTCGTGACCAGGGGCGTGGGCGACCTCGGCCTCAATCCGCTTAAATGCAAGCTCCCCACCCTGATAATCATAGCCAACAAGGTGGCCCTTTACCCTGAATCCCTTTACGAACAGGGTCTCGACGTGATAACGGCATCAACGAGGAGAAACATCACCGAAGGCGTCAACCCGGCGATAAAGTCTCTGAATTACCTCAACAACATACTGGCAAAGATAGAGGCCAACAATTCCGGTTTCCCTGAAGCCCTCATGCTGAACCATGACGGGTATGTCAGCGAATGCACGGGAGAGAACTTGTTCATCGTCAGGGGGAAAACGGTACTGACTCCTCCCGTTTCCGCCGGAGTCCTGGACGGCATAACCCGAAGCACCATAAAGGATATCTGTCCGGCCCTTAACCTCGAATTCAGGGAAACGAACCTTACCCGCTACGACGTTTTCAACTCCGACGAGGCGTTCCTTTCCGGAACAGCCGCAGAAATAGTTCCCGTCGTTTCCCTCGACAGGAGGGTTATCGGAAGCGGAAAACCTGGAGAGATAACCAGGAGCATATCGGCGGAATTCAGGAAAATTGCACGGAGCTGCGGAGTTCCCGTATATGATTAAACAACCCTGCTGCCTCTGCGGAAAAGAATCGGAGGTTTCGGTCGTCGTGGTAAGAAACGGCAGGAAAAGCCTCAGCCGCTTCTGCAGGGAATGCACAGGATCGGATGATTTTCCCGGGAAGGTTGAACGTATCTCAGGACGGGGAAGCAGGAGGAGGACGCCTGAATACTGCCCGGCATGCGGTTATCCTTACAGGGACTTCAGGGAATACAGGTTCCTTGGCTGCCCGGAATGCTACAGCCATTTCGGGAAGGAAGTGGACAGGTATCTTAAGAGGATACACTCCTCCCTTTTCTATAAAGGCAAGACCCCTTCCCGGACGGATCCGGACAATTTAAAAAAGGGGAAAGGGCTTTCCCTTTCAAGGAAGCCGGTTGAAAAATGAAGAGAGCCGCAAAAAATGATGCCTGCTGCTGGGAGGCCATCGAAAGAAACACCTCCTGGGTACTGGAAAGAGCCGCATCCGCAACGGTGGTAAGCTCCAGGATAAGGATTGCCAGGAACCTCAGCGGCTTTCCTTTTCCGCACAACATGACATTCCGGCAGGCGATCGAGGCGGAAAATGAAGTATGGCGGGCATTTCTCGGCTTCAGGAGTTCCGGCAGGGAGATATACATGCTCGAGATGAACGCCCTTTCGGAAATGGAAAAGGGGTTCCTGTGCGAGAGACACATGGTCAGCCGGGAATTCACCCGAAGCAGCATGCCGTGCAGCGTCGCCATATTCCCGGGAGAAAAGATCTCTGTCATGGTAAACGAGGAAGATCACCTGAGGATACAGTCATTCCGTCCCGGGGAAAGGCTTGACGAAGCCCTTCTCGATGCGGACCGGCTCGACGACCACCTCGGCGGCCAGCTCTCCTATGCCTTCTCCGGGAGGCTGGGATTTCTTACCTCATGCCCGACCAACATAGGCACCGGGCTCAGGGCATCGGTCATACTCCACGTTCCAGGGCTTGACGTTTCGGGCAGGGGAAAAGAAGTCATGAAGGAAGCCGGCAAGCAGGGAGTCCTGGTCAGGGGATTTTACGGCGAAGGAAGCAGGAGCATGGGATCTTTTTACCAGGTTTCAACAAGGGAAACAACGGGAAAGGATGAAAAAGAAATTATTGAAAATCTCCAGGTTGTGGTAAACTTAACGGTAAGAGAGGAAAGTAAAGCCCTATTACTTCTAAGTAATAGCAAGGAGAAAACGGAGATGGAGCGCAGCCTTAAAAGAAGGCTCCGGAGTTCCAGTCTTTCTTCTTACGCTTTTTTTTCTCTTTTTTCCAGACTTGTGCTGGCCCGCAAACTTGGAATAGCCGGCTTTGACACGGAAAAAATCGGCCGTTTCCTTCATTACGCCCTGCCTAACCACATGCAGCTTAAAGCAGGCAGAAAGATGTCCCCCGAAGAAAGGGATGAAGAAAGGGGCAGGATGGTGAGGGAACGGTTAAGGAGATGCATAGATGTTTGAAAGGTTCACCAAGAGAGTAAAGGAACTGCTCGAAGCCGCCGGTAAAGAGGCCCAGAAATTCGGCAATAACAGGATTGAACCGGAACATATACTGCTTGCCATGATCATGGAAGGCAAGGGTATCGGAGTGGCGATACTGAACCACATGGGTGTGGACCTCAACAAGCTTAAGTTCGACATTGAAAGAAACATGAAAATAGGCATCCCCGTACACATCGGGGAGCTTCCCCTTAGCCCCGAATCAAAGAGGGTTCTTGAAAAAGCCATAGCGGAAGCCCAGTTTCACGGCCACGCTTACATAGGAACCGAACACATCCTTCTTGGAATACTTTCGTCGGAAGAAACGGTCCCCTCGAAGATCCTAAGGAGCCGGGGCATAACCCTGGGCAACTCGAGGCAGCTGATAAACGACTTCATCGGAACCCAGAGCCAGGGCTGGAACAATTACTCCAAACCCCAGGCAGCTCCCGCCCAGGCACAGAAGAACAAGCCTCCGGCTCTCGATTCTTATGGAAAGGACCTGACAAGGCTGGCCCTGGAAGGAAAGCTTGACCCTGTGATAGGACGGGAACCGGAGATAGAACGGCTCATACAGGTCCTCTGCCGCAGAAAGAAGAATAACCCGGTGCTCCTCGGAGAGCCTGGAGTCGGCAAAACGGCCATCGTGGAAGGGCTTGCTGAGAAGATAGTCTCCAACAAGGCGCCGGAGATATTGAAGGACAAGAAGCTGATCATGATAGACCTTCCTTCCATGGTAGCCGGAACCAAGTACAGGGGAGAATTCGAACAGAGGGTCAAGACTGTAATAGACGAAATAAAGAGTGCAAGGAACATCATCATATTCATTGACGAGATACATACCCTGGTAGGGGCCGGGGGAGCAGAGGGAGCCATTGACGCATCCAACATACTCAAGCCGGTCCTGTCCCGCGGGGAAATACAATGCATCGGGGCAACGACCCTTAACGAGTACAGGAAATATATCGAGAAGGACGGAGCCCTCGAACGCAGATTTCAGCCGATCATGGTCAACCCTCCGAACGAAAGGGAGACAGTGGAGATCCTCAGGGGGCTGAAAGAAAAATACGAGGCCCACCACAAGCTGAAAATTTCTGACGGCGCCATCCTTGCCGCGGCCAGGCTCAGCGACAGGTACATAACGGGCAGGTTCCTGCCCGACAAGGCCATAGATCTCATAGACGAAACCGCAAGCAGAAAACGCCTTCAGCTTTACAAGCCGCCCGGAGAAATAGAAGCCATCCAGAAAGAGATAGACTCGATATCGGCCTCAAGGGAACGGAAAAACCAGTCGTACGAGAAGGCCGCTTCGCTGAGGGACAGGGAGAGGGAGCTTAAAGGCAGGCTCGATCATATCAAGGCAAACTGGGCTTCCATGATACCCCCCGAGGATAAGATCGTAACGGCTGACGACATATCCGAGATGGTATCCCAGTGGACGGGCATCCCGCTCTCGCAGATCTGCAGGGAAGAGAAGGAGAAGCTTCTTGAAATGGAATCCTTCATCAACAGGCTCGTGGTTGGACAGGAGAAGGCCGTCTCAGCCGTGAGCAGGGCCATAAGACGTTCCCGCGCAGGACTCAAGGACAGAAGAAGACCCATTGGCAGTTTTCTCTTCCTCGGCCCCACGGGAGTCGGAAAGACCCTGCTGGGAAGGATCCTGGCAGAGTTTCTTTTCGGCAACGAGCAGGCCCTGGTTCAGGTGGACATGTCGGAATACATGGAAAAATTCTCCGTAAGCAGGCTCATCGGGGCCCCCCCGGGATACGTTGGATACGAGGAGGGAGGCCAGCTGACCGAGAAGATCAGGCGCAATCCCTACAGCGTGGTTCTGCTTGACGAAATAGAAAAAGCCCATCCCGAGGTTTTCAATCTCCTTCTCCAGGTGCTTGAAGACGGACGGCTTACGGACAGCTTCGGAAGGATTGTCAACTTCCGGAACACAATACTTATAATGACATCGAATATCGGTACACAGCTTTTCAAAAACCGTTCGGTGATAGGCTTTGGCGGAACCGAAGACGGTTTCTCCGACGAATCCATGAGTGAAATCATAGGAACCCAGGTGAAAAAGGCCTTCAGGCCCGAGTTTCTTAACAGGCTGGACGAGGTGATTATATTCAACTCTCTCAATCCGGACAACCTCAGGGATATCATAAACATAGAGATATCAAGGGTCGCCGAGAGGCTGAAGGAGATAAATATAGACATTACGGTGTCGGAAAAGGCCAGGAAATACCTTCTCGAAAAGGGTACCAGCAGGGAATTCGGGGCAAGGCCGCTTAAAAGGGTCATATCCAGGTGTATCGAAGATCCCCTCTCGGAAGAAATCCTTAAAGAGACCGACCCCAGACATTCAAAAGTTACCATTGACCTCAGAAAAGGTTGTCTTACGTTCAAAACAGAAAAAAAACAAAACGGAGAAAAAATTGAAGAGGAAACTGATTCCGCTGCTCTGTCTTCTATTTAGCCTGGCCCTGACCTCTTTCGCTCAGAACGTACTGCGGGTTGAGATATCGGGAAACAAGAACGTCAGCGAACAGAAGATACTCTCCCTTATCCAGACAAGACCCGGTACGGTCTTCAGCGCTGAAAGGCTTGGCACGGACATGAAGAAACTGGGTGAAACGGGATATTTCAGGAGCGTAAAATACGAAACGAAGTCCCTCGAAGAAGGAACCGAGGTACTCATATACCTTGTTGAGAACCCGCAGGTGGAATCCATCTCCTTCAACGGAAACAAGGCTTTCAGGTCCTCCAAACTGTCCGAAGTTCTCGGCATAAAGAAGGGAGACATCTACAACGAGATCGCCCTCCAGGACGCCCTGAAAAAAGTCGAAGAACTCTACAAGGAAAAAGGCTTCCTCCTTTCAAACCTCACCGCAAGCGTGGATGAAGATGAAGGGAAGGCCGTTATAAAGATAAAAGTTTACGAGGGAGTCAAAGGGTACGTGAGAGAGATTGAAGTGAAAGGCAACTCGGCCTTCAAGGATTCCAGGATCCTCAAGCTGATGAAGACACGGAAGAGAGCCATCCCCTTCAAGAGGGGCATCTTCAAGGAAGATCTCCTGGAAAAAGACCTGCAGGCTGTCAGGACGCTATACCATACCAACGGGTTCATAGACGCAAATGTGGAAAAAACCCTTGAAGCGCACGAAAAGGGAGGCATCCGGCTGGCCGTCAACATAGAAGAAGGCAGGCAGTTCTTCCTGGGGAAAATAGGTTTCAGCGGCAACCTGCTGGGCAAAGAAAAAGAGCTTACCGGAATTCTCCCGCTTAAAAAAAAGGGGAGCGTCCTGAACAGGCAGCTTCTCGAAAAGAATAAGGATGCCCTTAAAAAGTTCTACTTTGACAAGGGATACATCACCGTGAACGTGATGGAGATACCCCTTGCGTCCGAAAAGGATGATGAGATTGACATAACCTACTCGGTTGAGCCCGGGGAAATCTACAGGGCCGGGGAAATAAAGATAACCGGAAACACCCGGACGAAAGACAAGGTGATCCGGCGGGAAATAGAGATAGAACCTTCCGACACTCTGACATCCGATGGCTTCCGGAAGAGCTACAACAATCTCTTCGACCTTAATTATTTCGACAGCATAAACATCTACCCCGAATTCATCTCGCTGCCCAATACCGCCAACATCGTGGTCGACGTTGCCGAGAAGGAAAAGACAGGGATATTCCTCATCGGGGGGGGATACAGCAGCGTGGACGACATAATCGGGGTAATAAGCATACAGCAGACAAACTTCGACGTGGCCAATCCCTGGTCTTTTTCCGGTGGCGGACAGAACATGACAATATCCCTTGAGATGGGAACAGAGGCAAGGAATTACACCCTTAGCTTCACCGAGCCCTACTTCATGGACAAGCCCATATCCGTGGGACCTGACATATACAGGTCAAGAAGGCTGTGGAACGACTACACCGAACAGAGGACCGGGATAAACCTGAGGGCGGGAAGGAGATGGGACAAGTTATCCTTCGGACTGGCCGCAAGAACCGAAAACATAGAGCTCTCCGACATAGATATTGTGAACCTGCCCTCGATAGCAGGACAGGAAGGGGAAAAAAGAAAGAACAGCCTGACGGCTACCATCGGGTACAGCTCCCTTGACAGCAAGCGGGCGCCTTCGATGGGCAACATGGCAAAACTCTCCCTTGAGTCCGCGGGAAGTTTCCTTGGCGGAGACACCGATTTCATAAAGCCTGTGCTGGACAACGATTTCTACAAGCCGTTCAAAAAGCTTGTCTTTCACAGCAAGACCAGGATCGGATACATAAAAGAAACCGGGGATACGGAAGAAATTCCCATATACGAGAGATTTTTCGGCGGCGGAATAGGCACCGTGAGGGGATACGAAGAAAGAAGTTTCGGCCCCAAGGACCCTGCCACGGGGGAAGCCGTGGGAGGCAAAGCTTTATTTGCACAAAACTTTGAATTGATATATCCTTTATACGAAAATATACTTAAGGCCGTTCTCTTTTTCGACGTGGGCAACATATGGGATAGCTTCAGCGATTTCAGCGACCTGCGCAAGGGCGCGGGCGCGGGCGTGAAGGTTGTCGTCCCGATTCTCAATGCCCCCATTGAAGTCTACTACGGCTTTGCCCTTGACAGGAAGCCTTCAGAAGACAGCGGACAGTGGCACGTGGGAATGAGTTTCGGTTTTTGACATACTGGACAAAAAAACGGAGGGAACATGATTAAGAAGTCTATCGTATGCTTATTTGCAGCAGCGTCATGCGCAATGCTTTTATCGGCAAGCGCCATGGCCCAGGATTCCAAAGTGGGATACGTCGAAATAAAGGAAATCTTCACGGGGTACAAAAAGGCCCAGACCGCGCAGGAAAGTTTTAAAAAAGAGATAGAAGCCGAGCAGAAAAAGATCACGGACATGGAAGCTTCGATCAAGAGCCTGCAGGCGGAATTCGAGAAGAATAAAGACATTCTCCAGCCTGACGAGAAAAGCAAACAGGAAGCACATCTGAGGGAGAAGGTGCAGGAGTTTTCGGGGCTCTGGAGCAAAACAAACAAGTCCCTCGACGCCAGGAGGCAGGAGCTTGAAGAAAAGATTCTCGATGAGATTAAGGCCGAGATAAAGAGCTACGGGAAGAAGCTGGGATACACTGCAATCCTTGACTCCCGGGTGGTACTCTACGGACAGGCGGGCACAGACATAACCCAGGAGATAATAAAAGAGCTCAACAAGAAATAAAGAGAAAAGGTAGATGAACATGAAGGTCAGAGAAATAGCCAAGATTCTTGAAGGAAAGGTCATAGGAGATGAAGAAGTCCTTATCACGGGTGTTTCAGGGATAAAGGAAGCCCAGAAGGGAGACCTTACCTTCATTGCAAACAACAAGTACAGGCCTCTTCTGAAATCGACGAAGGCATCGGCAATACTTGTGCCGTCGGATATCAACAATACGGTTGACGCGGTACTGATACAGGTTGAAAATCCATCCCTTGCCTTTGCCAACATGCTTAATATCGTCGGACCGGAACCGGTGGTGTTTGCCTCCGGGATAGATCCCACGGCCATAATAGGCAAGGACGTCCTGATAGGCAAAAACGTCTCCATCCAGCCCTATGCGGTTATAGAAGACCACGCGGTTATCGGGGACGACACGATTATAGGATCCTGCGTTTACATAGGCCATTACACGAAGATCGGCAAAAACTGCCTCATATACCCGCACGTCATAATAAGGGAACGGATCACCATGGGAGACAGGGTAATCATCCATCCGGGAACGGTGATCGGGGGAGACGGGTTCGGATTCGCCACCGTAAAGGGAGTCCACCAGAAAATACCCCAGATAGGAACGGTTGAGATAGGAAACGACGTGGAGATAGGTTCCAACGTCACCATTGACAGGGCCAGGTTTGACAAGACCTACATAGGCAACGGGGTGAAGATAGACAACCTCGCGCAAATCGCCCACAACGTCAGCATAGGGGACAACACGATTGTGGTGGCACAGGTCGGGATATCCGGGAGCACCGTCATAGGCAAAAATGTTATAATAGCGGGCCAGGCGGGGATAACCGGCCACATAAACATCGGGGATAATTCCATAATAGGAGGCAAGGCCGGCGTAACAAAGAACATACCTCCCAATACCCACGTTACCGGCTTTCCCGCAAGGGACAAGTGGGAGGACATGAGGCTTCAGGCGTACGCCCGGAGGCAGCCCGAACTCGCGGAAAAGATCAAAAAACTTGAAGAAAGACTGGAAAAAACAGAAAGGAGATTAAAAGATCTGTATGGAGAAAATGAACCAGAAAACTCTTAAGGGCACGGCCGAGATTTCAGGCATAGGGCTTCACACGGGGAAAAAGAGCAGTTTGGTATTCAAGCCTTCCCCTGCGGACACGGGTATAATTTTTTTCAGGAAAGACATACCCGGCGCCGAACCGGTAAAGGCAGGCATCGAAAACCTTCTCGACAACGCAAAGTTTCCCAGGCGGACGTCGATAGGGAACGAGACTTTCCAGATACACACGATTGAGCACCTTCTTTCGGCCCTGTACGCGATGGAGATAGACAACGTCTTCATCGAGATGGAAGGAGACGAATGCCCCGGCCTCGACGGCAGCGCCAGGCCCTTCATAGAGACCTTCAAGAAAGCCGGCATTAAGACCCTTGAGAAGGAGAAGGACGTCATATACGTGAAAGAGCCCATATACATATCAAACAACGGCTCCCACATAATAGCCTTGCCCAACGACTCCCTGAAGATATCATACACGCTGGATTATCCTGAAACTCTTCTGAGATCACAGTACGCTTCTTACACCATAACGCCTGAAACGTACGAGAAGAACCTCGCCCCGGCAAGGACATTCTGCCTCAAAGACGAGGTGGAATCATTGAAGAAGATGGGGCTTGGCAAGGGCTCCGACTACAAGAACACCCTTGTCATAGACGACAAGGAAGGCGTGATAAACAATGAGTTCAGGTTCGATGACGAGCCCGTGAGGCATAAGATCAGCGATCTGATCGGAGACCTGGCCATACTCGTAAATTACGTGTGCGCCCACATAATAGGGATAAGAAGCGGCCATGCCCTGAATACCAGGCTTATAAAGAAGATCAAGGACCAGCATAAGAAAGAAAAGCTTGGCGGAGTGGGTTCCCCGTCTCCCTCCGTGAGAAGAAGCAACATTCTGTCGGTCGAGGAAATAGTGGAGATTATCCCCCACAGGTTTCCTTTTCTCCTGGTGGACAAGATCGTTGACCTGACAGAAACCAAGGCCGTGGGAATCAAAAACGTCACGATGAACGAGTGGTTCTTCGAAGGGCACTTCCCCAATAAGCCCGTCATGCCGGGAGTCCTTATAGTTGAAGCGATGGCCCAGGTCGGAGGCGTCCTGATGCTCAACAAGGAAGAGAACAAGGGCAAACTCGCCTATTTCATGAGCATAGACAACGTCAAGTTCAGAAAGGCGATAAGCCCCGGAGACCAGCTTATACTGGAAGTGGAGGTTATAAAGCTCAAGAGCAAGGTGGGACAGCTGCAGGGAAGGACTTTTGTAGACGGAAAGCTTACTACCGAAGCCTCCTTCATGTGCACCATAATAGACGCCTGATACAAACGAATCACCCGTAATGCATGAGGCAAAAACAAAAACAGGCAGGCCGCTGCCTGTCGTTTGATTTTCAAGGATATAATCCAACATGTCAAACATACATCCCGCTGCAATAGTATCCGGCAAGGCCAGGATAGGCCAGGATGTCAGGATAGGACCATTTTCTGTCATAGAAGACGGGGTGACCGTCCAGGACGGCTGCGATATCGGACCTTCCGTCCACCTCCAGGGAAATACCGAGATAGGCCCCAACTGCAGGATCTTCACGGGCGCGGTCATAGGAGGCCTGACCCAGGACCTGAAGTACAGGGGAGGGGAATCCTTCGTTAAGATCGGCAGAGACAACACCATCAGGGAGTACGTTACCGTCAATTCCGGGACAGCCGGCGGAGAGAGCACCGTGATCGGCAGCAACAACCTTCTGATGGCCTACGTGCACGTCGCCCACAACTGCCTTATCGGCAACAACGTTATCATCGCCAATGCTGGAACCCTGGCCGGCCACGTCGTCATAGAGGATTTTGTCATCCTTGGCGGCCTTACAGGCGTCCACCAGTTCTGCCGAATAGGAAAACATGCAATCATCGGGGGCTGTTCCAAGGTCACAAAGGATATCGTTCCATTTGCCATGGCGGACGGCCATCCGGCCTTACCCATGGGATTGAACAAGATAGGGCTCCGGAGAAGGGGTTTCTCCCCGGAGAGGATCGACAGGATAGAAACCGCTTACAGGATCCTTTTCCGTTCCGGCCTGAACGTGTCGGAAGCCCTGGCGAAGATTGAAGAAACGGAGAAAAGTGAAGACGTATCTTACATGCTGGAATTCGTAAGGCGGGCAGACAGGGGCATAGCCAAGTAAAAGGCGGGATAATATGGAAGAGAAGACAGGATTATTCGTCAGTGCGGACAGGCTGTCCGAATACGCCTTGCAAACCCTTCAAAAAAAACGGGCCGTTTTCGCCTTTTCCTTTGAAGAAACGTCATTCGCCCCTGTCAGGGTTTTTGCCTTCGGGGACATCGCCGGGATCCTCTCGGCGCTCAAGAAAGAAAACGTTTCCAGCCTCGCGGTGATAGGCAGGATATCCCCCTCCTCGGTATTTAAAGAAGGCATCCATCCTTCCGGCAAGGAGTTTCTCGCGGGAGAAACCCGATGGAAAGGGGAAGATCT